>JAESGA010000026.1_pt1 | contig 271393 bp, 273 predicted proteins | sample 9269521 | NCBI WGS metagenome assembly JAESGA01 (sample SAMN14514842, study PRJNA621658) | algae metagenome | isolation source: Aphanothece saxicola GSE-SYN-MK-01-06B and co-occurring heterotrophs from... | place: USA: Grand Staircase Escalante National Monument, Utah | collected 2006-04-15 | reverse complement strand
GCTTCCTTGCGCGCTTTCTCCTGCGCCGCTCGCTGAGCTTTTGCCTCTGCCTCCAGTCGCGCCTGCTCAGCAGCAGCCTCTTCCTTGGCCTTGCGTTCAGCTTCCTTGCGCGCTTTCTCCTGCGCCGCTCGCTGAGCTTTTGCTTCTGCCTCCAGTTGCGCCTGCTCAGCAGCAGCCTCTTCCTTGGCCTTGCGTTCAGCTTCCTTGCGCGCTTTCTCCTGCGCCGCTCGCTGAGCTTTTGCCTCTGCCTCCAGTTGCGCCTGCTCAGCAGCAGCCTCTTCCTTGGCCTTGCGTTCAGCTTCCTTGCGTTCGGCCTCCTCGCGCTTGGCCTTGGCCTCAGCCTCCAGTCGCGCCTGCTCAGCAGCAGCCTCTTCCTTGGCCTTGCGTTCAGCTTCTTTGCGTGCTTTCTCCTCAGCCTCTCGCTGAGCCTCAGTTTCTAAGCGGGCCTTCTCAGCAGCGGCCTCCTTGGCCTTGCGTTGGGCGTCTGCTTTTTCTGCGTACTTGGATAGAAGCTGCGCTCTTAACTCTGAAACCTTTTCCCTGTCAGATGAAATAGATAATCTGATGCCTTCAATTCGGAGTAGCTGATTTGCAATTCTTGTCTTCAGCCGGTCTCGCCGCTCTGGCGATGTGATCCTGTAGGTGAGTTCATCAAATATTCCGAGCAACCTGAAAGCTTCTGAAGCTGAGGACGACTCATCCGCTAAATTCTCCAGCTCTTCTAGGGAAGACTCAATGTATGTCCGTTTTTCTGATGAAGTTATGGCGTGGTAGAGCCATCTGCCCAGAGTTCTAAGGCTCACCGTCTTGTCTCTCCTCTTCGTTAATGGGTGTCATCGCACTTGCCGCTGGCAAGTCCCATACACAGCTGCGTGCGCATGCCAGTTGGCTATGCAATGCCAGCTGAGGGGGAGCGGCCGGGTCCACACCCCAAACCCGCTGCAGCACTCGGAACAGGAGCTTGTTGGGATCGAGGCCATGTTGACCGTTCAAGCGTGAGCCTGTTTCCTTGCGGGCGGAGATGGTTGGGCTGCCCAAGGCGTTCTCGTCCACGATTGCAGTTCGGTAGTCCTTGGCTGAAGCGTCAGCCGGTACGGCCGCCAAAAGGGCCTCCAGCTCCTGGAACATCAGGGTCTTGCTGGCGTGGAGACCGCTATCCGCAACTCGCAAGCCCAGTGCCAGCAGCTCACCACTGCCGTCATTGGCCTCCGGTGCCTTCAGCTTGGTTTGAGAAGCAGACATGCAGCGAAGAGTCGGGGCTGCCCGGGGAAGGCCGTTGCGGAGGCCGCATCGAGGTGGTCTGCGCATGCAGCTCAGCAGCGTTCTTACAGCAGTCTGCACCCTGTCAACCGCTGGTGCAGCGAGGCTTCTGGGGGTTTCCGCAGACGGGTCTGCAGATAGCGGCGGGCGTTGGCACCAGCGGGAGCCTGCGCCATCCCGGGGGCATGGATGCAGGTCAGCCGGATCGTGAGCCGCTTGGCACCTTGCTGCACGCGGATGGTGTCGCCATCGCCGATCGAGAGCACCGTGGCGCGAACCTGCGGTTCAGCTTTCGCCAGGCCAACGGAGAAACCGCTGCACCACGAGGCGGTGAGGGCAGCGGCACCGATTCGTGGCCACCGGATCACGCGCTGAGCAGGGGCTCAATCTCTGCCAGAAGCGCAGGCCGTTGCTCGCTCAGGGTGATCCACACCTCCTCGAGGTCTACGCGGTCGTAGGCATGGATCAGCACATCCCGCATCCCTGCCATCTCCCGCCAGGGAATCAGCGGATGTTGCTGGCGGCAGCAGTCGCTCAGCCGCTTGGTGGCTTCCCCAATGATCTCGAGATTGCGCACCACGGCGTCCTGGAGAACGTCGCTGGCGAGGAACGTTTCGCGACCGGGGATGGGAAAGCCTTGAACCCGACGGATCGCGGTCACGATGTCGCCCAGGGCATCACGGTCCCTTGGTGACATCACAGGGGAATCGCATCCCGCTCAGCAGAGGCCAGAGCGGTTGGTTTGAGATTGCGGCGGCGAATCAGATCCACGCGGCAATGCAGCGTGTCCTCCAAGGCCAGCTTCAGGGCGATGCGCTCCAGCAGGCCGGTGCGGGGGGGCAGGTCCACCAGGAGGTCGAGATCACTGTCGGGTCCGGCCTGATCACGGGCCACAGAGCCGAACGCCGCCAGATTGGTGGCGCCGTGCGCGGTGGCGATCTCCCGGATCCTTGGAGCCTGAGCCAGCAGGTCGTCGAGGCGCATGGATGCCCAGAAGCCAGGGCCATTCTAAGAGAAGGGGCTCAGCTCGCCTTACCGCCTCGGTTCATGGTCAGCGCTGGACTCCGTTCCAATGGGAAGGGCGCCCCGTGTCGGGCGCCCTTTGGCCGGTTGCAGGGTCTCGGCTCGCGCTGCCCTGGTCGTGGCCTGTGACCCATTGATAGATCCGCCTGCCTTGGGTGTCAGTACGGCAAGCCGTTCTTCCCCGGCGCCGGCGGCACCAGAGTGCTTCCATCGGCAATGAGCATGGAGAGGCCATGACCACGACCCTGGAAAAACCAGCCACGCTGCAGTGCGCCTGCCCGGGCTGTCACTGCACGGTGCAACAGGACAGCCCGTTCCGCAACGGCGTCCTGCTGTTCTGCAGCGAGGTCTGCGCCAAGGGGCACCCCAACGGTGAGCCCTGCCACGCCGGCTGTGGCTGTGAAGGCCATGGCTGAATCGGCTCCCCCCTCTGCGGGTCCGATTCCCCTGGAGCTGCCAGCCGGTGTGCATTAGCTCCGCCGTTGACACTTCACCCAACCCCTTTACCAATGGGGATCTGGGCTGCCTGCCTTCTTCCCATGCACCATCCGGAAGCTGACCTTCCCCTGGCCAGGTTCTGCTACCAGCGCATCCTTGCGATGGGCGAAGCAGGCGACAAGGAGGCGGAGGATCTGCAGCAGAACCTCTCCGCCCAGGCTTCCCGAGACGGTGTGCTCTGGCTGGGGGGTGATGAGGACAGCAACCTGTACCGGCTGCAACGCCTCGGTGAGCACCACTACGGCGACCTCCAACGCGTGAAGCTCAAGGACTTCGCACTGGCGGAAGGGAGAGGTGGCGGGGAATCGGATATCGAGGGACTGGCACTCGATGGTGATCGGCTGTGGCTGGTTGGCTCCCACAGCCTGCGGCGCCGCAAACACAACGACCGTGAGGGCCCTCACCTGGACATGCATGACGACCAAAGTCGCAACGCCCATGTCCTCGGCTGTCTGCGGCTTGATGGCGCGGGCCTTCCGGTGGCTGGACAGCGCCTGGCGTTCGACACGGCATCTCCTGGTGATGCCCTCACCAAGGACCTGGCGGGCAACCCGCGGATCGCACCCTTCCTTGCGATCCCCAGCAAGGAAAACGGTCTCGACATCGAAGGCATCGCCGCCCGCGGCGACCGGGTGCTGGTGGGGATGCGCAGTCCGGTGTTGCGGGGCATCGCCCTGGTGCTCGATCTGCGCCTGGGCGGACTCGATGGCGATGGTCCCATCCTCAGCCTTGTGCGCCGACGCTTCCGTTACCTCCAGCTCGCCGGCCTGGCGGTGCGTGATCTGGCTGTGGTGCCCGGCAGCGATGACGTGCTCGTGCTGGCTGGCCCGTCGATGACCCTGGCCGGTCCTTGCTACCTCTACCGCTGGCGCAACGCCTTCGGCGCAGAGCACAACGGTCCAGACACGAAAGTCACGTTGGAGGAAACGGAACCCCTGCTCTGGATCCGTGACGGCCGTCCGGGGCGTCCCAATGAAGGCAGCGACAAGCCGGAAGGCTTGGAGGTGCAACCGCATGGGAGCCGCCTGCTGGCGTGGGTGGCCTATGACGACCCCACGGCAGGACGTCGCAAGGGGCAGGGCGTCCAAACCCGCCTGGATGGCTTTTTGGTGCCGGAATGATCCTTATGAACGATTGGGCAACTATCTCAATGATCCGATTTGAACATCAAGTTAATTCGTAATAGCCCAGACTTCTTTTTGAGTAGTCAATCATCAGGCTTCGGAAACAATACAGCTGAGCGGTTTATGATCACTGATGCGCAGATTGCGGTCCATGAGTGCGGAAGTCCTGTCGTACACTTCATGTTCCACCTTGCCAGCATGCGCCTTTACTCGCAGGGGTAAGCTGCCGTTGACAAGTGGTTGGCTGAACATAATGTGATCCAGAAGAATGTGTGGGTCACGTGTTGGGTCAATTTTATCTTTGAAGCTTGCTGTCCAACGCAGATTATCGGGATAGTCGAAAAGTGCATGATTTAAGAACTTTGCAGCTTCAAATACGTCGCCCTGAACATTGTTCAGTAGGTCGAAGAAAAGAAACTGCCTTTCGAATACCTCTTTGCCAGGTCCGTCATTGAGATCACCCATGACCATTATTGCCGGTGAAGGCTCTTGACGGAATCGCTGATCAATATAATAGCGAAGATTCTGGGCTTCAGTTGCCAGCTTGACCCGATTCACCAGAGTTGCCTCAATGTATTTGAGTCGGACTTCCGGATCTTCACTGAAGAAATTGCCTTCCCGCGTCAGCTTGCTCTTAAAATGTCCGCCGATTAGCTCAAGACGAACACCGTTGATCGTGAGCACTAGGACTTGGGGGTGTCTGTAATGCGAGTGGAAATCGGATGTGATCTTTCCCCACCAATAAACAGGCCACCGATCCGCATGTTCGCCAGCAGGAGAAGCCATTTTGGTGTATTCTTGCCAGACACGAATCGGCAGCAGGGACGCGCCAGAGGCGATTGCTTCCTTGGCTATGAACCATATCCACTGCCTGCCTTGTAGATGGTAAGAATCGCCAGTCGACCTTTTGATGGCTGTATACCCGGGAAGACCGGCAACAAAGCGGTCGATGCCAGCTTCACCCTTTGGCCCTTCTGTGATGCATAATACATCAGGCGAAATCTGCTTGATTACTTGATAGATCCCTTCAAGTCTTTGTCTCAGCCGCTGAAGTTGGGATGGAGTTTTGTCTGGACTATCTAAATCACGAATCAGATCGTCGAGCCACTCGATATTCCAGGCTGTGAACTTATACTCTTGTGCCATGGGATACTCTGTGAATGGAAAGGTTGGGAGAAGGAGAGGACGTGAGAAGGACGGTGGCGCTCATCATCGCTTCTGATCAATGAATTTCGCCAACTGAACCATGAATATGACTCATGCCCAACCGAAGCTAACAGAGAATTGTTTGAATTCGATTGTGGCGTGTTCTCTGATGCAGGCCAGTGTGCTTAAAGTCTGAGTTCTTCGTGGCGGTGCTGTTCAAAAGACGGGGCGCAAGCTTTGGATTGCCCCAACGCCCTTGCGAGCGTTGCCGCTGCCCCCTAGCCCGAGACCAACGGGTAACTGCGGAGGTGCTCCTCCAGCGCATGCCCCAGGCTTAACGCCTCACTCCCCGGTGCGATCCCCTGCTGATGCCCCCGCAGGCATGTAGCCATGCTGAGCGAATCGGTTTCGTCGGCCATCACGATGCCGTGCAGTGTGTTGAGGCTCAACCCAAATCATCTAGCCAGCAGCCGCCTCAGTCTGGGCTGTCTATGTCTATCACCACTGATGTCTGCAGGGCCTCCAGCCTGCCTGGCAGTTTCAGCCCAGATCTTCAGGGCTTCTGCCCGGCTCAGCTGCCGGCGCGATTTCAGCAACGGGATTTACTGATTGGGGAGTAACTCGCCGGTGGTGATCTCCAGCCGTTGAACCAAGCGCTCCCAGCGGGTTGGTTGAAACCGCAGCACCTGACGGCCGTTGCTCAACCAACCCTCCCGCGGGATCAGGGGGACACGCGGTGGTAGCTGGCTCATGCCATTCGGAGCCTGGCCTCAATCATCCGGCAGCACTGTTCCACGTCGCTAACGCTCTCCACACCCTTGCTGAGCGAGCAGAAGAAGTCCCGCCAAAGTGCCGGCACCGCCAGCAGGATCAGCGGCCGGCCGCCGTTGAGCGCATGGGCGGCTTCTGAGGCTGTGCCGGGGCCGCCGCCGCCGCAGATCACCACCACATCGGCGCTGAGCACGTTGATGACGTTGCGGGCCTTGCCCATGCCGGTGAACACGGCCAGATCCAGCTCCGCCGTGCTTTGCCTCTCCTTTCCGTTCCCTTCATCGGGCAGTACCCCCACCACCAGGTGCCCCTCCACCCGCACCGCGCCGCGGCTGGCCGCCGCCATCACCCCCGCCGGGCGGCCACCGGTGAGCAGCACCCACCCTCTGGTGCTGATGCACTCCCCCAGTTCCTCGGCCAGGGCCACCGCCTCAGCGGAAGCGCCCTCTCCAGCTCCCATCACACCCACCACCGCGCGCCGGCTGCTCATGCCACCTCCGGGCACCAGCCCCGCTGGCGCGTCATGTCTTCGGTCCAACCCTGGCAGCGGCGAGTGAGGTGCTCCCCATGGGTCAGCAGGCTCTGGTGCAGCTGGCAGGTGAGCACAGGGATGCAGTTCACCCCGGCGTGATGGCGGAAGAAGTGGCAGGTCATGCAGACCTTGCGGCTGCGGCTGGCCACCAGCACCTCCTCATCAAGGTAGGGCCACTCCTCGTAGCCGCCATCGTCCGCCGCTGGGTTGGGGGCCAGCCGTTTGCCTCGGGAGCGGGGTGGGGAAGCAGCCACGACAACACCAGCATGGAGAACGCCTGTACTAGCAGAAGTCGTGTGGTTCTGGCCAGCTCGGGCGCAACCCCAGGCGGAGCCCCAGGTGGCAACGACCCGTCGGTGGTGGGCCGCTTTTTTTGCTCCCACTGGGGTGTGGAGTGGTTCGATGAAGAAGGCGATGCCGATCCGCAGCAGGAGATGCCTCTGCGCTGGGCCATGTGATGCCGCGTGCCACGGGGCTGCAGGGGGCCATCGACCATCGGCAGCGGCAGGAGAGGAAGCTACGCGCCCTCATTCAGCCCTGAAGAAGTGGGGCATGGACCAACCGAGAAAGACTGACGACGCAACACATAGAATCCTCATCGACATGTTGAACTAGCCGGGGCGTGGAAAAGAAGCAACAATCCGTTGAGAGTGCCTACGCCGAGGCAAAAAAAGGAAACTGGGCGCATGTTCTGACCCTCTGGCAGTCAGAACCACGGTTCGCAAGTGGCTGCAGTCGATACGTGAATCCATTTTCCGGATGGTCCTTTTTGCATCAGGCCGCACGCTTCGGTCATGAGGCAGCCTGTCGCGAGCTGATTCGCCTAGGCACGGCAATCGGGACACTCACTTATGAGAATGAGGGTGCAGCCGATATTGCAAGAAGGCATCAACACCATGCGTTGGCAAGCGTCCTGCAGCTGGCTTGCCTCGATCAGGATGAATCCTGGTGTCCGCCAAGAGATCCCAAGCTGCTCCCAAGCAGCAACTTATGGGATGAAGCCCAAGAGCGAAAGGCAATAAACACAATGCTGGTTGCCTATGGCGGCGGCGTCGTCAAGATTCCTGCTGGCTCCCGCTACTTTGTGGATTCGTTTGAACGCACGCTGATTGGTTGGCACGGAACTTATGACCCGCCCGGTGACATGGGATGCGGATCAATGGTCTGAGTAAAGTCGGACAGCATACTAAATGATGAGTTGTTGCGCACAAGTAGTTAGCTGTAAACTCTAATTCCGCTGTATTCACCGAGACTCTGATGATTGTCGCCAAACGATGCTAGTTGGCGATGCCTGGCTGATCGCTGCAGGAGAGCCCTCTTCGGAGGCAGACACTGTTTCAACGATGAGAGTGCAATTCTACGATTATCTATTTTCGAAGATGACCACATTCAGCCTCATGTCCCCATGCGGTCACCCCGCGCCTTACAGACTCGTAGGCGCCATTGGAGGCACCCCTGACGTTGGACTACTCGGCCAGAATGAACGATGTCGCCGTTCGACTCTTCCGCCCTTCTTGGATGATCTTGTCTTTCACTTTGGACAGCCTCCTCGCAGCAGTGTCAGCATGCAGAACTTCTATCACTTGGGAGACTTCTTTGTAGTATCCAGCTCCTTCAAGACGTTTCTCGATCGTCACGCTGGCTGCAGCTTTGAGGCAAGGGCGATTCGGACCAAGCATCCTCAAGACGTCGAGCATGAGCAGTATTGGGCCATGAAGGTGGCAACTAGGGTTGACTGCCTCTTGCCCGATAAGTCGTTCCGTACGCAACCATCATGGATCACTGATCCCCCACCCTGCTTCAGTGAAAGGGCGATGGAGACTGAGTTGGCGGACGATGTTTCCCCTTACTTTGCCAATAAGGGACCCTCGACCTACTTTTCCTACCCTGGACATGGGGTGGGCCGTGTGTCCATGGATTTCTCCTCAGTACCGGCAGGCGTCAAGCTCTTTGAGCCACTCTATTGGCCACATTTTCTTGTGGTCGATGTGCTCTTCGCTAGAGAGATGGAGCGGCAGTGCAAAGGAGGGGCATTTGGCTATTACTTCTGGACACTAGGCTTTGACGACGTCACTGCCGAATACAACAGTTTATTGCACAGTCTTCGATGACAGTTCAGTCACGGCGCTGCTCATAGGTGGCGTTGAAATTGCATTGCGGTTCCTCTGATTGCTGGTGGGTCGACAGGGGCGGAACTGCAGCAGGTGTGGACCTCCTCGCCCCCTGCTTCAATCTGATGGATGATCTCTGCTCGGGGTCGCCGGGGGAGTGGCGATTCGGTCAGCACTCTCTCCCGATGCAGTGCTTCCCCGCCCCTGGAGAACACTCCGGCCACCAGTACCCGCACCCTCTCCTGCTGTCGTGATGGCACCGCGACGGCTCGACAGCACGACCCATCTACGTCATCCTGCTGTCGAGCCAGCACCGCGACACCATGACAGCACTCTCTGACGTGGCGCCCGCCGATCTCTCCATCCGTGATCTGGAGAAACGGTGGGGGATCAGCCGCAACGGCCTCAAGGCCCGTGCCCGCGCCCTCGGGGTCGAGCTGATCCGCGTCTCCTCCACCCTCACCACCTGGCCGGGCGCCTTCATCGAACTCGGGGAGAGGCTCCACGAACACCTCCATTCAGGGCAGCCCATGGGCACCTTCCCTGGCCTGAAGCCGGTGGCGGCTGATGGCAGTGCGACGGCAGTGACAGCAGCAGACGCCACGGCGATCGTGAGGTCTCCAAACAACGACCTGGCGCTGCTGGTGGCGGCCATGCGGGAGGCGGCGGCGGCCCCAACGGCGGATCCCCTGCTGCGGGCTCGGGGGCTTGCCGAGGCTGCCGATAACGCCCTGGTCCTCACGACTACCGATCTGGCGGCCCTGCTGGGTCAGGGGGTGATGTCCTGGCGGAGCGGACATGAGGCCTATGGCTATCGCTTCGAGCGGCACCACCAGGGCCGGCAGGTGCTGTGGACCGTCGCGCGCGCCATCACCCCCAGCTCCCCAGCGGGAGTGCGTGCCCTCCCTGGTGTCAATCCAACATCCAGCAGTGAGCGGCGCGTTGGATTTGCGGCCGAGGCGTTCATCGACGTGCCTTGGCGGATGGCCGACACGACCGGCACCCGCCTGTTCCTGCAGAACCGCATCGGTTGAGCCGGTGGGGGGATGGAGTGTCTGCACAAGAGACGCCCTTGCTGCTGCCGGATGTGTATCGGTCCTGTCGGTACCTCGCTAATTCGCTAAGGCCTTGGCAAACGCTGCCGCTGCCCCCTGGCCCGAGGCCCATGGGTAGCTGCGCAGGTGCACCTCGAGAGAATGCCCCATGCTCAGCGCCACACTCCCTGGATCGATCCCCAGCTGGTGGCCCCGCAGGCTGTAGCCATGCCGGAACGAGTACGGCACAGCGCGCTCTCCTCGTTCCGCCATGCGCTCGCGCAGTTCCACCCAGCCCTGCTGACGCTTGAGGTAAGTGCCGATCGCATCGGCCGCTCCTGGCCCATTGCCCAGGGGCGGGAGCTCGATCGTGCCGGCGCGCCAGCGCTCCAGCAGCTGCCAGTCCTGCCTCCGCCCGTCCCAGTCGGTGAGTGGCAGCGGATGCACCCATCGCGGAGTTGTCATTCCACCGCCGCTGCGCTTGCGGTAGCTGCACCACCACAGTGGTTTGCAGCTGCCTGGATCGCTGCGCACCCCCAGGTGCTGCAGCTCGATCGGCCGCAGGCCCAGCTCCGCCAGCAGCCGAAATGCATCACCCCACCGACGGCCAGGTTGATCGGTGGGCAGAGAATCCAGCAGCTGCAGTACTTGTAGATCAGTGAACGGATCACCCTTGCGGTGGCCGGCAGCCGTCTCAGCTGCAGGGACACCGATGTGCGGCCGCAGATCGAGCGGCGGCCGCCAGCTAGCGGGGAATTTTTCGCGCTCCACGCAATGCCGCAGGAACTGCGCCAGCGACTGCGCCCGGATCTGTCGGGCCCGGGTCCCAGGCGCCCAGCCACGCAGGCAGGCATCCAACAGCGAAGCCGAATCCGGAGGACGCTTGGCGCCCTCCAGCAACTGCACCGCAAGCTCGAGCACCGGCGCGTAGTTCTTGGCCCAGGTGATCGGACGGATGGCGCCGCCGTGATCCAGCTTCTGCTGGCGGAAGTGCTGCAGCGCCTCGGTCCAGCTGTCCTTGCGCTGAGGCCCTCGACCAAGGGCAATGGCCGCAGCGTCCTGAAGGGCGTGCCCTTGGAGGGTGAGTAGGTAGATGTTGCGCACCCGGGCCAGGATCGGGCCCACCTCCTGGCGAGACCAGGGGAAGGGCAGGACAACCGATTCCATCCCGCCATCGGCGTGCCGGATCAGGAGGCGCACCCCGCCGCGCTGCTCGCGCACGGACCAACCGCGCGCTGTGGAGCTGCGGACAGCATCACGCAGGCTGGTCTCCCAGGCCTCTGAATGGCTGACGCGTGGCACGCAGTGAGCACAAACTGAGCACAAAACTACCCGTTTCTGCCCGATCAGTGCCGTTCACGCTCAGTCAGGAAGCCAGTTCTGACGCGGCATCCGGCTTTCTGACTGGCTCCGCGGGGATCTTTGGGAGCACTAGGTCGCAGGTTCGAATCCTGTCGCCCCGATTAAGTCCCCGCAGTCGATCTCAGGGTTTTCCACATAGCTGTCGCAGGGCCTGATTTTGGGACTGTCCGCAGAATGTCCGCAGAATCAGGGCGATCGCTCCCCGGGTGAGACGCATCTGCGCGCTGCCCCAGGTGCATGTAGCGGCCGATGGCGCGTCTCGGGTGTCATCCAACGTGGTACGGGCGCGACTGCGGCGCCAAACGTTGCCCGGCTGATACACACCTGGCGCCGCCGGTCCTGGTCTTCGAGACGCCGCTGGCGGAGGCCTGCCCGGCTGAAACCCTTGTGTCCACTGAGGTCCCACCGTTCCCGGGCCTGTGGAAAACCTGCATAAGTGAACCTCGGTGGCGGCCGGAAAACTCAGAGGACCCAAGCAATACGCCCAGGTGTCCAACACCGCAATCGCATCCACTCAGTGGGTCTCCACGCAGGACGCCTGCCGGGAGCTCAAGCTCAGCCGCACCACGATTCAGCGCCTCAAGAACCGAGGCATCCTTGCCGCCGGAACCTGCTACTACCGCCGCGGCCTCGGACGCACCGCCCCCACCGCCTGGAACGTCGAGGCGTGCCGGGCCGTGCTCCAGCGCCTGGCCGCTGCTGATCCCGCATCCATAGAGACCTACCTCCTTCCCACGGGGAGGGACGCCTGATGTCGACCCATCCGGCACCCGTTCGGCTGGCCGGCGGCGAGGCCCTGGGCGTCCGGGCTTCACACCCGCAGGTGGTCGACGCCCTGCTCCAGCAGCTGGTGGCCGTCGCCACCGAGGCAGGCGCACCCGATCCGGCCGCTGCAGCGTCTGAGGCCCTCCGGGTCGCCCGGGCGATGCGGCTCCAAAAGTCCCTCGATGAGCTCACCGCCGCCGCCCGTGGCATCGCCTTGGAGCGGCTTCGGCAGGAGCAGGCGAAGGCCCGATGGAGTAAGTGATGGCGGCATCCCTCCCTTCTCCACCTCAACTCCCTGCCGCAGTCCCATTCAAGGTCTGCCCGGGGTGCTTCAGCGTGGTGGACATCCCTCAGCCGACGTGCCCTGGATGTGGGTACCGGTTCAAAGCTGAGCTCCAGTCGGTCACGGAGAAGGGCCAGGAGACCCAGCCGCCGGCGGCCGGCGTCGCAAAGCAGATGCCCCTCGAGGAGGCTTCTGTTCCTGAGCCGCCGAAATGGGCCGGTCCTGCCCCGTTTCAGCCCATGGGGCAGTCCGGCGACGCCTTCGCCTACCGCGTTGCCAGCGGCGAGCTGGTGATCCTCTCCCGTAGCCGCCACACCAGCGTCTGCCTGGTCAGCCTCGCGCCAATCGCCTACTGGGAAACGAACTTCCCTACCAAGGTCGGCGTCAACTGGCTGGCGGCCGCCTCACACCTGTTCGAACTGCAGCGCAGCATCCCGCCGTTCTCCCCCGATCGAGTCCGCGGTCGTGGGGCCTGGATCGATGACGACCGGACCGTGTTGCATCTCGGTGATCGGCTGCTGATCGATGGCCAGCCGGCGCCACTGCAGCATCCGCAGACCGCCTTCATCTACGACCGGCGGCCGCCACTTCGGGACCTGGGCCCCGATCCGCTGGCCGATGCAACCGGGCTTCAGGTGCTCGAGTTCATTCGCGGCGCCGGCTGGCGTGATCCGCTTGATCACCTGCTGGTAGCCGGCGCCATCGTGCTCGGCCCCGTGGGCAATGCCCTCCGCCTGCGTCCTCAGCTGGTGGTGACCGCACCCCGCGGCGCCGGCAAGACCGAAGGCGTCCTGAAGCCCGCCGAGGCCCTGATGGGCGGGCCCGAGATGGTCCTCTTCGCCAAGGGCTGGACCGCCTCTGCCGTCCGCCAGTCGCTCACAGGCGACGTGCTCCCGGTGATCTGCGACGAATGGGAGAACGCAGCCAAGACCCCCCAGCGCCGTGACGAATGGGGCGAGCTGCTGCGCGTCGCCTACGACGGCGGCGAATGCGGCAGAGGCACCGCACACCAGCAGGCCGTCCGCCAGCGTGTGAGCAGCGCATTCATCCTGGCGGGCATCAACGTCGAGGGGATGGACGACGCCAGCCGGTCCCGTGGCGTGATCGTCCAGAAGGCTGCGCTATCCCAGGTGGACATCCGCCGGCAGGTGCTGGCCGCCCGCCAGCTGGCGGTGCCGGAAGTAGGGCGTCGCCTGGTGAGGCGCACCCTGTTGAATCTGCCCACCCTGTTGAACAACGTCGAGACGATCCAGCAGGCCCTGGACAGGATGGACAGCCGCCGTGCCGACGTCTTCGCCCATCTGCTTGCCGGGTCCCTGCTGCTGGTCTCCACCGAGCAGCTGGAGTCCGTCGCCACCGCCAGAGCATGGTTGGACCGGATCGGCTGGAAGGCTGATGCAGCGGCTGAGGAGGACCTGCAGCAGGACTCCGAGGGACGCCGGTGCCTGGACCACCTGCTGAGGCACACCATCCGATGGGATGAGCTGGGCGACCGCTCGAGGGAGATCAGCGTCAGTGAGCTGATCGGCAAGGCACTCATCCCCCCGTCCGCGGATGACACCAAAGCCGGCGAGGTTCACAACGTGCTCGGCCGGCTGGGGGTCAAGGTCTGCGGGAAAGGCATCTACGTTGCGAAGCGCTGCAGCGAGGCGATCTACCGCGGCACCACCTGGGCCGATGGCAACCACCTGAGCCGCCTGCTGGACCTGGAAGGCACGAAGAAGGATCAGGTCTGGTTCCCGGTCAGCAGGACCCAGCGGTGCACCTGGATCCCGCTTCACCACATCGATGAGAGCGAGCCGGCACCAGCGGCCCAGGGGGAGGTGGCACGGTGAGGCGCATTCCAGCCTGGAAGGTTCGTGGAAGCACCTTGGAAGGTGAAATCCCAGTCTCAGCCTGCCTTCCTTCCAACCTTCCAACCTTCCAAAGAAAAGAGAGAGTCACGAGAGAGAGGAGAAGGAGGGGAAGGGAACCACATAGGGGGTCCTCTCCATAGGGGGTCTCTCAACTCGCCAGAACCTGGAAGGTCGGATGGAATCCAGTCGCTGACAGTGTTTCCGCCTTCCAGACGCCTTCCAGACGCCTTCCAACCTTCCAGTCGCCTCCTTCACCGCCCATCCAGCCCCCCCCATCACCGCCATGACGAAACCCACCACCAAGCCCCAACCCACCACCGACTCGCTGCCGCTGCCCCAGGACGCGGCCGATCGCCAGGCTCACCGCCAGATGGTCCGCTCCATGGCGCCCGGCACCCCCATCGAGGTGCACAAGCCCGGCGGCACCGTGGCGACCGGCTACAAGCTGCACAATGGCAACTACGGCCCGCAGACCAGCCTGATCCGCGCCCCGGGTGGCGAGGTGCTGCGGTGCCCTGTCCTCTGGATCCGTCCTTCGCAGGAGGCGGCATGAGCGCCTCCACCTGGCAGCCGCCCTCCGTCGCCGCTGACCTGATCGCTCACCGCAAGCTGCTGGCCGCCCTGCCCGCCGGGTCTCCGGTGCGGATCTGGCGGCCCAGCGGCTCGCCCGTCAACGGCTGGACCTGGTGCGGCGTCGCGGGCAACGCCGACGCCCTGGTGCGGAGCCTGGACGGCGACGTGCGCAGCGTCCGCCAGGCGTGGGTCATCCCCGACCCGGAGAACTGAGACATGACGCTCCGACTGCGCTTCACCACCGACCTCGAGGCCAAGGCCAGGCGCACGTCCGAGCGTGCAGCCGCGGCGATTTTCCTGCAGTTGAACAATCGATTCCAGGCCGCCTTGGCGTCGGCGGTCTTCGAGTGGCCGAACCAGACCACGCGATCCAACGGCCAGGTGGTGGGCAGCCCGCGAAACGCCGTCGACACCGGATTGCTGCGCCAGAGCAACACCGCCCCCGAGATCAATGGCCTCCGGGTGAGATACACCTGGAGGACGCCATACGCAACCGCGGTTCACGAGGGCGCGCAGCTGGTCAACGGCACGATCCTTCCGCCCCGGCCCTGGACCAGCGCCGTGCTCGGCTCTGAGCGAATCGACGGCATCGAACCCATCGACCGCGCCGCGCTGAAGGACGTCTGGTTGAAAGCGTTCCGGCAGTCTTGATCAAGATCAGATAATCGTCTGGTCTGGATTGAGACGTCAACTGTTGCAACAACAGCAGCAATAACGCCCGGCAAGTCTTAGACAAGGGCGGTCCGATTCCATCCCATCCGTGAGGATCCTGCACACGATTCCCCAAGCCGCCGAGGCCTTGGGATGCAGCGAACGCCATATCAAGCGGCTGATCGCTGAGGCCGATGCCAACCGCAAGAGCCGCTGGAGGTTCGGCCGCGAACTGATCGACCTGGCGCCTGTTGGTGCCCAGCGCCGGATGGTCCGGGTGAACGTCGCCGCTGTCGTTCCGACGCTGGAGGCCCGCCCGTGATCATCACCGCCGCCACAGCCGCCGAGGCCGACCTGCTGCACCGTCGCCTGCCCGCCCTGCGCTGGGCCTTGGGTCCGGACGTGGAGATCGTCACGAACCTGCAGGGCGACCGCCTCGAGGAGCTGCTGGGCCAGGAGCTGGCCGCTGTTGATCTGGAGCACTGCTACGAACTGCCGGCCGAAAGGTGACGCCTGGCGGGTGACGCCAGAACGTGTCACACAGTTGCAACCGTTGCGGCAACTGGCCGGTTGGGGTGACGCTGCCGTCACCCCTTGCCTTCAGATCGTCACGACTGGCCGGTCTTCAAGATGCGTTCCTTCCTGCGATTCAGCACCGCGAGATCCTGTTCGATCTCGGCAAGTTCCTGGGCTCGCGCCTGATCGGGGTCGACGTCATCCTGGCCCTGGGCGCCGGCCAGCTGCATTTCGTCCGGCCATGCAGCGTTGAGCAGATCCTTGGCGTGTGCTGCGGCGCTGCGAGCCTGGGCCAGCTCACGGAACGGCGGTGCATCCTGCGCCGGCGCTGCGGGTTTCGCCTTGGCTGCGGTTGCTGCCGGCTGGCGAGGATCGAGGCGTTCGTCCGGCCAGGCGGCGGCCATCCGCTGCCGATAGTTCATCTGGTGAATGTCCACTTTTGGTTGTGTTGTTTGGTCGCCCTATTCTGGCTCATTCTCTGGCGGCGGCACCGGCGCATCGTTCCCTTCGCCCTCTGGATCCTGCGGTGGCTCCGGTGCGTCAGCGGGCGCCGAGGCGATGGTCAATCGAGTCACCCGAAGTCGCACATTCACACCGCCTTCAGTTCAGTTTTCCTGTATAATGACTGCATCGGGGGAGACAACCCGACGCCAGCCGGCCACAGGCGTAAAACCGGGCCGATCCGCCCCCAGCAGTCCGGGGGCAACACCATTGCTTCAACAACATGAACCGCACCGCCGAACTGGCGGCCCGGCTCGCTGCATTGGAGGCCACGAGCGCCGCCTCTGATGCTGCTGCCGCTGCTGCCCTCGAAGAACTGATCCAGGCCGGCACCGAGCTGGCCGCCGCCATGGCCCGCACCATCGACGCACTGGAGGCCGCATGACGCACACCATCGCCTGCGCCCTCGTGGTGCTGCTGGCCATCGTGGTCGGCGTCCTGACCTGGGCATCCGAAACACCCGCTGATCGTGCTCGAAGGTGGCACTCCAGCGGCATCTCCCAGACCCGCATCGCTGACCGCCTGGGCGTCACCCGCTACCGAGTGAGGTGCTGGGTGGCGTAGACCCGACGACCTGTCGGAGAAGGCAGATACGCGGCGTCGGCTGTGCCAGTGGCCCCAGTCGGCGCCTGCAACGGGCGCTGATCTAACACCGTTTCGAGAATTATCTCCCGTCTCGACTTGAGAATGGACAGCGATTCTGGCCAGGAATTCATGGCCTGAATGAGACTCACCCGCCAGGTGTGCCAGCTGCCGCCGGGAAACTGAGGTAGTGCACCCGGTCCCGTCTTGGCAGATTTCGTCCTCGATGGGGGCCTCGACGATCGGGGCATTCTTGAGAGCTTCAAGCGGATCAGCGCCGCCGGTGAGGAGGCCGGCCAGAAGGTCGGCAAGGCCCTCGACCAAGGCCTGGGGCAGAGCACCCAGTCGATCGCTGCGGTCGGCCGGGAGTTCACCAAGACTGGCAAGGAGATCATCACCGCCTCCAACGGCCTCCGGTTCTGGGTCGACGCCCAGGGCCGGGCCCGCCGGGAGAACGGCCAGTTCGTCACCAGCGCCGAGAAGACCGCCGCGGGGATCCGGAGCATCGGCAAGGAGGCCGACACCAGCGCCAAGAAGCTGACCGGCCTGGGCAAGGCGGGCCTGAAGGTCGAGGCGTTCGGCTCAAACCTGGCGGGCCAACTCGCCGGCCTCGCCTCGCTCGCTGGCGTGATCGCCCTGTTCAAGGGCGCGATCGATCAGGCGGTGCAGCTGGAATCGATCACCCGCAAGCTGAGCAACACCCTCGGCCCGCAGGGTGCGGCCGGTGCGCTGTCGTTTACCAAGGGCCTGGCCGATCAGCTCGGGCTGTCGTACACCACCCTGGCGGGCACGTTCGGTGGGTTCACCGCGGCGGCATCGGCGGCGAACGTACCGATCGAAACGCAGAAGAACCTGTTCGCGGCGGTGGCCAAGTCGGCGCAGTCCCTGGGGCTGAGCAACGATGAGCTGCAGGGCAGCCTGCTGGCGCTGCAGCAGATCGCCAGCAAGGGCACCGTCTCGATGGAGGAGCTGCGTGGGCAGCTGGGTGAGCGGCTGCCGATCGCCTTCGGTGCTGCCGCCAAGGGCCTGGGTGTGACGCAGCAGGGGCTGATCAAGCTGGTGGAGAGCGGCCGCCTCACCGCCGGTGAGTTCTTCCCGGCGCTCACCAAGGGCCTGAACGACCTGACCGTGGGTGCAGGTGGCACGGCCACGGCGGCGCAGAACTTCCAGATTCTGGGCAACGAGATCGCCGCGCTGCAGGAAAAGGCTGGTCGCGAGCTGCTGCCCGGCGTGCTGTCGTTCGTGCAGGCCCTCACCGGTGGACTGCAGGGCCCGATCAAGTCCGAGCTGGCCAGCACCACGTCGGCGATCGGATTCCTGCAGGCCCAGCTCAAGCAGCAGACCGAGTTCGGCCTCGACACGACCGAAGCGCAGCGGAAGCTCGGGCAGCTGCAGATCCAGGCGGAGGAGCTGCGCACCAAGCTCGCCAGCCAGACCCGGCAGGACGAGATCAAAGTCGAACTGCTGGGCCTGGAGAAGCAGCGGCGCGACCTGGAGCGGCAAGGCGTCGCCACCGATGCGGTCCGCGAGAAGGTCAAGCTGCTCTCGCAGGAGCTGTTCCTCCTCTCTGGCTCGGCCGAGTCGGTGAACATCGGACAGATCTTCAACGGCCTGACCACCGAAACCATCTCAGTGGTCCCCGCGCTCACTGCCCAGCTGGTGAAGGCGCGTGAGGAGCAGGAAGCGATCAACCAGCAGATCGAGATCCAGAGCGCCGCAAGACAGCGACTGGTAGATGCCGGCAAGTCGACGGAGGTGGTTGATGCTCGGCTGCTGAAGCTGGCGGAGCAGAAGAAAGGCCTGGCCGAGGGTCTGGGCCTGGCACAGCAGGATCTGGTTGCCGCCAAGCGGGCGCAGGAGGCCGCCGACGCAGAAGCAGGGAAGAAGGCGCAGCTCGCTCTCGACATCGAGAAAGCCCGCGTCAAGACAGCAGCAGAGCTCAATAACCTGGTCGCTCAGGCACCGGTCAGGGCACTAGACAACCAGTTGGCCGTTGGGCAGAAGGTCGTGAGCTTTGCGCAGGCGGCTAGCAGCCTGGAACAGGCGCGGTTCGAAACGGTCCGCGCTCGCAACCAGTACGAGATCGACAACGCCGCCAAGCTGGGCATCACGCAGCAAGGGATTGCCGCCCGGGAGGCTGAGAACGCCGAGCTGGAGAAGCAGTCTCTCATTACCCGCTACCAGGCCACGCTGCGCCAGCAGCAGTTGGAGGGGGTGATTCTCTCGCTCACACAGCAGAGGGCCAAGGCGGAAGCGCAGGCGGCGATATTCAAGGCCCAGCAGGCTGCCGTGCTGGCAAAACAGGCTGTTGCCGAAGCACCCAAGAACGACCCGGCGAAGATTGCCAGCGCCCTGGAGGCGGCCCGATTGGCGCAGCTCCAAGTAGGACTGGCAGAGCAGAATCTGCAGTTGCTGAATCAAATTGCGCCTATTGAACGATTCATCGCTCAGGCCAACAGCGAATCAGCATTGCAGCAGCTCAGGACTCAAGGCGCGGTACTAGGTATTGAGCAGTCGCTGGTACGGATCACGCCCGAACAGCTGGCGTTCAACACGGCTGTGCGCGATGGGGTGCAGACCTTGACGCAGTTCCCTGGTGAACTGAACACCATCAGCCGCGCGGTCGGCGGTACCAGCCAGGAGGCACAGGGCATCGTCAAGGCTTTCACCGATGCCAGTGGTGCAATCGTGCTGCTTTCTTCTAACGCAGGCAAGGCAGGCGCCAACGCTAAAAAACTGGGTGACGGAGTAGGTGAAGCCGAGGGTAGTGCGGAGGGCTTTGAGAAGATTGATCTTGCACAATCAACTGGCGATGCGGCGCTGAGAGCGGGCGCCTTTGCCGACAAAATGTATGAGGCAGCCAATAGCGCTCGGTACGTGATGGAATACCTGTCGCAAGCCGCCGGCCTGGCCCCCTCGCGGTTCACTGGCGGCCCGGTGCAGGCCGGCACGCAGTACCGGATCAACGACGGGCCCGGGGGCCGCAGCCTGGGACAGGAGGCGTTCTTGTCGCGCGGTGGTGACCTGTCGCTGATCAACCGCCCGTTCAGCAGCATGTGGACGGCGCCGAGTTCCGGCATCGTGCTGCCGGCGGTGCTGACCGATCAGCTGAAGCAGCGCGGGGCGTTCGATGCTGCCCGCAGCACCGGCCGTGTGGCGGCGCTGGCGGCAGCCACGCGGGCGCCGATGGGCACCGCCGCCCAGCAGCAGCTCGCCCTGGCCGTCACCAGCCTGCGCGCCGAAGTGAAGGCGCTCCGCGAGAAGCAATGGACCGTCCAGCAGCGGGTGACCAACTCACCGGGCAGCACGCAGATCCGGCTGATCAACTCGATGCTCTGAAGGCGGGCCGGTGTGCCGGTTCTGTCCAGGATCCTGTCCACGGAGTCAGGCCACAGCCGGGAACCATTGCGGCGGCTGGTGTCCTGGTGCCCGGCCCCTCTGCTGTTGTGACAGGTACGCAATCATGCGGGAAAGCTGATAGTGAAATCGCCGGGAAACCCCGATGTCCGAGAACAGATCCCGCGCAACCATCGAGACTGAGCTTCACCACCTGCTGCAGCGCCGCACCGCCGAGGCCCGCTTCGATGACGTCGATCTGACCCGGCAGATCGATGCCCTCTACGCCGAGCTGCTCAACGATCACGGCATCGAGCGGCAGCTGCGATGAATCGCCCCCGCCGCTGGACACCCGAGCTGCAGGCCCGTGCCGAACAGCTGCAGGCCCAGGGTGCGCGCTGGACCGAGATCGGTGCCGCGATCGGCGTCGACGAATCCACGGTGCGCTACTGGCTTTATCCACGACAGGCCGAATCGCGGCGGCGGGCAGCAATCTCTCGGGCTGCAGTACGCCGGGCTGCCCTTCGGCATCTGGAGGCCCTCCCCGTGGACCAGCTGTGCCCGAAAGCTGGCAGCCGCCAGAAGCTGATCAGAAAGGCTGAGATGGTGGCCTGTTTACCTTCGACAAACCGAAACTGAGGCCCCATGTAAACTCCCAGCCACTGACTACAGAAAAAGCGCATAGATGGCTGTTCTGGAGACCAACCAGGCCCTTGCCCTGGCGATCTGGCTTGCTGGTCGTCTCCATGCCGAAGGTCTCGACGCAGCCGAGAAGCTCGCGACGATCCTCGGCTTTGAGGGGGTGCTGGGCTTCGAGCGCGAGCCCTGATCACCCCTTGTCCCAGATCAGCCGCCGGCGCGCCATCGTGTAGACATGCCCGAGCCCGACCCGCGCAGTGTTCGCCTAGAGGAGCTTCGCCACGAGCTAGAAACTCTGGCCCGGCAGGTGCTGACATCACCGGTTGACTCGCTGGAGCGGGGCGCCCTGAATGACCAGTTCCGGGTGCTTATGGACCAGGTGCTGGTTCTGCGCAAGGAGCTGGAGGCTGACCCTTAGGCCGCCCGCGCTGCGACCTGCTCAGCCAGGCCGCGACGTGCGCCGATCAGCTGGTCGCGGCTACGGATCCGGAGGGGTGAGGTTGCTTTAGCTCGGCTGTTGCCGCAGAGAATGCCCGAGCCGTTTCACTGCTGGTGAACCTGGTGTAGGCGCGCAGGTGGCATTCGAGGCTGTGGCCCATCGCCTGGCTCAGGTCCTTGGCCGGGATCCCCAGGCGGTGGCCCTCGTAGCTGTAGCGGTGCCGCAGGCTGTAGGGCACCAGCACCTCACCAAAGGCCGCCGCCTCGGCCCGCAACTGCTGCCAGATCGCCTGCCGCTTCAAGAAGGTGCTGACGGCATCCCCACCGCGGCCCGGGGCACCCAAAGGTGGCAGCTCTTCCCGCAGCTGCAGCCGGCCGATCAGGTTCCACTGCATCACCGTGCCATCAAGATCACGAACAGGCAGGGGAAACAGCCGCCGCGGCTTGGTCTGCCCGCCGCCGCCCTTCTTCTGGTAGGTGCACCAGAGCTGGACCCCATCCGGTCCTGGCTTCGGCACCAGATACCGGAGCTCCTCAGGCCTCAGGCCGAAGGTAGCCATCAGCTGAACCGCGAACCGCCAGCGCCCTCCGGTCACGTCGTCGGGGAGGCCGTCGATCAACCGGAGGGTCTGGGCGTCCTCCATGGGGTAGCCGTCCCGCTTCGCTGATCCTCGAGGCCGCTGCCCTACGTGCGTGGCGAGCTTCGGCGGTGGCATCCAGCACGACTTGAAGCGGAGACGCTCGGTGCAGTAGTTGAGGAACTGGGCGAGGTTCTGTGCTGCGATCTGCCTGGACCTGCTGCCCGGGGCCCAGCGGATGAGCACGGCATCCAGCAGCTCCGCGGCGTTCGTCGGCGGCCGGCGGGCCTCCAGGCAGTTGAGGGCGATCTTCAGGGTGGGTTCGTATTTCTGGGCCCAGGTGATCTCTGACACCGCGTTGCCGAAAGACTTCTTGTGCTGCTCGAAGCGGGCGACGGCTTCGGCCCAGTTGTGCTCGGTGCGGCTGCTGGCACCGTTGACGATCGCCGCGGCGCCCTGGAGCGTCTGCCCAGCGCACACCTGCTGGTAGATCAGCCGCACCCGCAGCAGGGCATCACCGGTAGCTGACGCCTGCCAGGGGTATGGGAGCGCAACGCTGCTGTATCCGGTGCCGTCGCGCACCTGCAGGCGCATGCGGTCGCGGTGGGGGATCACGCTCCAGCCCCTGGCCGAGCTGGCCACCACCTGCTGGCGGAATGCCTGGACCCAGGCGGTCGGAGCTGGAGGCATCGGGGCCAGTCTCATCGGTGATCTGCGGACATTCTGTCCGCAGAATGCGCACAATGCCAGCCAAAGTGCGACAAGTGCGCACAAGCTGCAGAAGGTGAAACCCAGTCATTGCAGGCGTTCTGCCCGTCCTGCAGTGAGTCTCATCTGGGCCGCCTTCGGCTTTGGGAGCACTAGGTCGCAGGTTCGAATCCTGTCGCCCCGATTGGGTTTTCAGGGATTGACCTCCTCTCACGGTTGGACAGAGGTTGGACAGAAGCCTTGTCAGGCTGGAGCAACGCCCAGTCCCTGATGGGCTACGCAGCATCCCCATCTGAATCAAGCAGTTGAGCAGTGGAAGAAGCTTCAGAAGGAGGGGTGGTTTCACATCGAACCGCAATGGTTGGTCAGTTGACCCCATCGGGGCTGCTGCGGTCCAGGACATCCAGCAGCTCTGCCATCACCAGCCGAACATCCGGCCACTTCTTAGTGGGCGAACTCGTACCCAATGAGAAGGGCGCCCCGTATCGAGCGCCCTTGGGCCGGTTGCAGGGTCTCGGCTCGCGCTGCCCTGGTCGTTGCCTCTGATTCATTTGTAGATCTGCCTTCCTTGCTTGTCAGTACGGCAAGCCGATCGTGCGGTGGGGGTCTCAACTTCAAAGAGGGCAAGCTCACCACTGAGGGCTGCAGGGCACCCAGCCCGCCTTGCGTATCTCGCCCCAGAGCTTGAGGGCCTCCGCCCGGCTCAGCTCACGGCGTGATTTCAGCAACGGGATCTTCTGATCAGGGAGCAGCTCTCCGATGGTGATCTCCAGCAGTTGAACCAAGCGCTCAAAGCGCGTGGGCGAATGTGTAGCAGCACCCGGGGACCGACGCTCAACCAACCCTCACGCGGGGTAAAGGGTTCACGGGGTGCAGGTCGGCTGATACCTGTCGGAGCCTGGCCTCGATCGACAGGCAGCACGTGACCACGTCGCAGGCGCTCTACACCCCTTCGCCGAGTGAACAGAAGAATTCCTGCCACAGCGGCGGCACCGAGAGCAGGACTAGGGGGAACCCCATACATCTACATGAAGATGAATGCTTGAAACGAATCGGCTGATCGAATACCATGCTTTATCGACAGCCTGATTGCAACTCTATGGAGTGGAAAGACTTGGTCCTTACGGGCTTTGGGGACCTCACGAAGTTGGCGGAGTTCTTTGGCATCATTGAAGGAATAGACCGAAAGATCAGCAAACTGCTGTGCGCTGATTTAGAGTACGCCAAGAAGCAGCTTACTTTGCTTCCTGGATGCTCAGAAGAGAATAGGATAATTTACGTGAGAAAAGCTGGGGATGCCTTTTGCCGTGCCATTTCACAGGTTGACGGAACTAATAGGGCCATCGCGTATCTTGGCCACGCATGGTGTCTTGTCGTACTTAAAGAGAGCACGAACGCAATAAAGGAGCTGCGGCTTTTGACCGAGATTGAGACTGTCCCTAGAGAAACAAAAGTTCTCTCTTGCGTTGCATACTATGCCTTCACCTTTCTGGCTGTTATGCTTGCTCTTGTTCCGATGATAATTGTGCCTTTTTTCGGAATTTTGTTTGCTATATATCTGTTGTGGTTATTCTATGGCCAGCTATTTGCTCTGTTGGAGAGCACCGGTGCATGCAATCAGGATGCGGCGCTCTGCCACATGTATTCATTCGCTGCATGCATACTGCTATTGATTGTGACGCGTCGCTTCCGGATCTTCCGCGGGCTCGCGCTTGCGATTGGCAACATCTCTGCATTCGTCGAGAAGAGGTTTCTAAGGTTTGAAGGCGTGCTAATAGACGAGAAGAATGCGAATAGGCTTCGCATGTTGCCATTCCGTAAGAGCGAAAAGTGCCTTATGCAACTCAAGGATTGTGCCAGGGAGTTGCTGACGTTGATCAATGTTCAGTCAGATTCAAGATGATGCAATGTCTAAGGCCTAAAAAGGCGTTGCGAGTGATTGTCACTTTCGATCTCCCGAGGCAAGAACTTGCTTTGGGTTTATTTCATCACAGAAGTTTGTGAGATGCTGGTCCTGGCAAGATGCGTGATTCTGCTATAATCACTTTGTGGGATACTGAGAATGGACATAATTTTAGGCAGAGGCTTCCTCCCTCAGCATTCCATCAGATTCATCAGTGCCTGTTGCGGGGTACTCAGTGGTCTTGGGCGTACGCCGAAAAGCCTGTCGCCGGTGCACTGACCCCACGATCATCGGCATGCAAAGCCATTCTGAGCTCCACCCCACCATCCGGGGCGCCGCCGGCCGATCAGCCGGCGGCGGTAGCGGTTATCAGTGAGGGCCTGCAGCAGCAGGTCCAGGGCGTCGTCAAGCATCGAGGGGCAGCAGCACCCTTCCAGCGTTCCCGGCGGCGGTCAGCGCAGTTGCTCGCAGGCTTCGCCTTCACTGTCGCCATCGAGATAGGTGTGTCCCTCCCGCAGCAGCTGTTGAGCACGCTCCCAGGGGCCGACATTTGCGCAGTACCACCGCCGTCCTGGACTGGATGCTGGAGCTGCCCTGTCGTTGATGATCGTCAGCGTCACCGGGCGCTGCGAGGGCTGGCGTTGGGCGCCTCTGTTTGCTGCTCTCCAATCCCAAGGGTGCTGGATTCCGCCGTCAAACCTCCAGACCCCAATGCGGTAGCGCTCGGCCAGCTTCTCCCGATCATGGTAAGCCACTCGTCGCACTGCTTCAGGTACTGGCGGTAAGCGAAGGCATGCCCTTGTTGGGCCAATGTGAGGCCGGAGTTGGCACCGTTCTGGCTGAAGACCTCGGCGACCGTCCTGCCGTAGCGGTCGTTGTCTCATCGGGGATTCTCCCTCCCATCGTCTCGATTCCGGCAAAGCGGCGGAAGCAGGGCCTATCGATGAGCATCTCCTCCATCAGAGGATCGGACAGCGTGAACCACTGCTGCAGCAGGTGGATCCGCAACATCACTTTCAAAGGAATCGGCGGGCGACCTCTCTTGCTGGAGGGCTTGTGATAGACGGGCTCGATCAAGGCCAGGAAGGCTTCCCAGGGAACCGTGGCCTCCATCTCATCCAAGAAGCGCTGGCGAAGCGTCCTCCTTTTTGGCGTGAATTAACTTGTAGTCCGAAAAGCCCAGCTGGAGGGGGTCGGCCATCCGTTCCAGTCTCAGTCTTGGATCTTGATTGATTTTAGTACGATTTTCAGATGTTCCCTAGGGTTAAATGCTGACGGCTCACTACAACTGTAGTCAGCCGTCATTCGTACTCAATGGTTCACGCTGAACCTATGGTGCTAACGATGGAGGTCCCTCGGACCCTTCCATCGAATCAGCTAAACATCCATTTTCAACCCATCGTCTCCCTCAAGCAAACCTCCGTGGTGGGCTTGGAGGCCCTCGCGCGCCCGACGCACATGGGTGTCGGACAGCAGTTCGCCGAGGCCCGCAAGGCTGGGAAGCTGCTGGAGCTGGATCGCCGCTGCCGCATCCGGGCCATGGAGGCCTACCGGGATCTCAACTTGCCCCGGTCCCTACGCCCCTTTCTGTTTCTCAACTTTGAAACTTCATTGATCGACGAGGGAGTTGAAGGCTCGGGAGTCTTGCTCGAGGCCACCGAGGCCACGGGTCTGGAACCCAGAGACATCGTGATCGAGCTCAACGAAACCAAGGTTCAGGACACGATGACCCTGAAACGATTCGTGGAGCGCCATCGTGAATTGGGTTTCCTGATCGCAATTGACGACTTGGGATCCGGCCACAGCAACCTGCCACGCATCGCCGAATTGCGGCCCCACATCATCAAGCTCGACCGCAGTCTCATCGCCGGAGTCGACCGCGACTTTTGCAAGCAGGAAATGATGAAGTCGCTGGTCTTACTTGGAAAGACCATCGGCACTCTGGTTCTGGCTGAAGGGGTGGAAACCCAGGCAGAACTGGACACCTGCGCCGCCCTCGGAGCAGAGTTCTTTCAGGGCTATCATTTTGCGCGCCCCAAGCCAGCGGCCAACCTGCACTTGGCGGCCCTGCACCCAGTGCTGATGGAAGCCGCCCGCCGGCAACGGGTCAGAGCCGTGGCCGCCTTCCAGGCCCGCCACATGGAGGACCTCGAACTGATCAATCTGGCCCGCGCAGGGTGTGAATGCCTACGTCACATCGCTGCCCAAACGTTCGACGGCAGCCTTGCCGGCTGGATAGGCACCAACACCATGATCGAAGCGGCCTACGTGCTCGATGGCGACGGACTGCAGATCAGCAACACGCACCTGGGCCAGGGTCTCCCCCCGTCGAGGAACCGCCTGTTCATACCCGCCACGCGGGGCACCGACCACGCCAACAAGGAGTATTTCTTCAGCCTGATTGACACGGGTCTCCATCAGCACATCACCGACACCTACATCAGCCTGGCCACCGGCCTGCCCTGCCGCACCGTGGCCACGAGGTTTGAGCACGCCAGCGGCGCTTCCTTCGTGCTCTGTATGGATCAGCGCCTCAAACCCTGATCTGATCTCCAGCAGAACCGGGAGTCCACGGTCCTGCTGATTCAACAGTCGACTCCAGAACGCGAGGCCGCGATCGAGCTGGCCCTGGCTGGACGTCCTAGTTCGCGCCGAAGGGTATGGGGGTTTGCCTGGTGCGCAGGCCATGACCTCTGATGCGCACTGTCGCGTCATGCCCCAGGCTGATACCCCGTCGAGCCTGAAATTGTTTGCCATGTAGCCGATGGGATCGAGTATCCACTGGACGATCTGCAGTACTTTCGGAGTCGTTGCAGCAGGAATCATCCGATTCATGGCGCCAGTTACGGATATGGTTGGCATTGATGCAAGAAGACTATCGTTTGAGCCCGCTGAACTTAGTCTCCTGTTCTACTGAGAAGATCTTCCTCGCGTACCCGTGGTGATCCCTCATTGCGAATGACTGGTTTCGGTTCCTGCCGTCCTGACATTTACCTTCTGCTCACCACTCCCTGGTGGTCAGGTCTCGTTGAAAGTCTTTCACAAGTGCGTTCGGCGGTGGTGGGACCGTTGGTTTGGTCGGCGGGAATGGATCCCTTCTTTGCCAGAACCATTTCCTGCCAATGCCTCTGCCGACCTGATCGCTTTTCTGCAGGCGGTCCCCAGGGACGGATGCGCTGGGGACAGCCCCCCTACCCCCCCCCCTGAGCCGGACCACCCGGACAGGCCGGACAGGGGGCTGCTCCTACTCAGAGTTCTCATGTGTGCAAGGGATAGGGGAATCTCATCAAACATCTGATGGTGGGTGTCCGCCCTGTCCGAGCCGCCCGGCGATTGATGCCATGGATCTCTGGGGCCATGGGATTGCGTGCTGGTGAACTTGTCTTCGGGGACACGCCTTAGCGACCCAATCGAAGCTGTGCTCGCTACGTGCTCGGGGTAGTGGGTGCGACCGGTGGTACTGACTTGAGATCCTCAATGGGGACGGGACCCGCCCTCAGTGGTTAACCATCGGGGTCATGTGCGGAAATAACGAGCCACCTCAGTTGTGGCGTTTGCATCCCTTGGGGCTTCTCCTGGCCAAGTCTGGCCGGTAGGGATGCTCTCATAAGGGCTGGATCAACTTTATGGTGTCCACGTCACCGCCAACGTCAATGCACTTGTTGCTGAAGCCACGAGGATGTCAATGTGGTGACTGGCGTACTGTTTCATCCTTTGCTGGTAACCCTCATGGCTCTCCTTGCTGAGGCGTGCAGCCGGTGCAGTCTGCAGAGACAATCAATGGCAAGTCATCGAGGTAGGGCAGCCTCAGGATCATTTCTGGCCGTCAGCCAGCCTCACTCGTAGTAGTCACGCATCTCATGGGTCGCTGAGGTACCTGCTGAGAAAGAACACATCAGGACAGTCTGAGTTACTGTTGTCTTTACGGACCCTTGGGGGAGAGCCCATGTCTCGATTGAACCCTGTTGCTTGTTGCGTCGTCGTTGTGGCTGCGACTGTCGCGCCTTGTTTTTTACACTCCGCTTCAGCAGCCAGCCCGAGCCTGGTGAGCTCGAGCAACGCAGGCTCTGCCATGAGAACTGTTGAAGCCATCTTGAAACTCGAAGAACTCACTGATGCTAATGCTGCACACCTCTTGCTCGTACTTGGCAATAAGTCAATGGTTGTTGTGTATTCCAGCAAGGAAAGCAGTCCCGCCCAGGCGGCCCAACTCGATTTGATCGCTCGCGACAGTAATAACTACGTTGGTGCCATCAAGTTCTACCGTCTTGACCAAGCCAAATACCCGAAGACTTGGAGCGATATCAGCCACAACGAAACCTGGAAGCGAGGCCCAGTCTTTATGCTCGTCAACAACAATCCGAAGTTAATCGGTACCGTCAAAGATCTTAAAGATGGCGTCGAAGTGCCCGTTCATTCAATCTCCACCGATCGGCTGCGAGCTGAAATCACCCGCTTTCTAAAAATCCGCCCGCCGGTCTATCACGTCACAGTCGATGAAGTCGAGCGCCTGATTCTCCAGCCCGGTCTGCCGACCTTCATCATGGCTTACCGCAACAAGGGTCCCCAGAACATAACTACACAGTTCCAGCGCTTTGCTTACGAGTCACAGTTGTATGCCGGTCGTGTCAACTTTGTGCTTATCGATCTCGACCAAGGCGATCCTTCGAGCAAGCTCGGTTTTAAACTTCCCAAGCAAGACGAGCCGTACTACGTGGTTTATAAGCCAAAAGGCAAGGTTGGCCTGCTGATCAACAACCCGTTGCTTTCTGAGGTGCTAATGGAAGATGCTATTCGCAGCTACTTCGGCCCCGGCCATGAACCTGCGAAAGTGATTCCTTAACCCCCAAGCCCAGGACCCACCTTCCGCAGCTCACTCCTCCTCGTCACTGCCGCCCACCGGCACCAGCCGGATCTGCTTCCGCCCCAGCTTGATCTCGAACTCATCGCCGGGCCTGAGATCCAGCATGGCGGTGTAAGCCTTGCCCACCAGCAGGTTTCCGTTGCCCTGCACCGTGGCGACGTAGCTCAAGCTGCGACCGGCCTTGCCTTTCCCATTGCCACCACCGTCTCCAAGACTGACGCCCTTGGCTTCCAGCAGGGCCTCATAAAAGGCCGTGAAATTCAGGCGCTCGCTGCCGTCTTTCTTGGTGCTGAGGTAGCCGGCGGCTCGAACGAGATCGGATTTGGAGGCATCTCCCAGCTCTTTGACTTTGGCGAGGAGATCAGGTCCGTTGAGGGGCATGAATCTAGGGCATCTATAGAGCAAAGGTAACGTCCTAGATCATCGGCGCAAGCCTGGGATGATTGTGCGCGTTTTCGTTCCTATAAATTGGATCTGGAGTAGACTCTCTGTTGCTGTTGCTCCTCCGAGAACGAAGAAAAGTCGGAAAGCCAGTCACAAGTAGAGCGATCCTGTGCTGGCTGAGCCGGGCATAGGTGGGAGAGTGCTCGGGGCAGTTTGCCGAGCTTGGGACAGGGATGAGCTGGCCCCTTCACCAACTGTGCTTAGGTTGAGGGCTATCAGATCAGTCTGACAATTCTTGAGAGAGAGAACTCGCCTCAGGAGTGCCCCTCTCCATCATGTTCCAAGGCATTAAACCGAGCTGCCAGAACCATATCGGAGCGGGTCAGTCCATCAGACTTATGGGTGTAGATGATGGCTTCCGCATAACCCCATCCAAGCTTGAAGTCGGCATGGTGACCCTGCTTTTCACAGATGGCGCCAGCGTTTCGCACCCATTCAAGAGCTAAGCTGAAATTCTGGAAATTCCAAACCCTGTGTAAATGATGTCCATCGACCACCTCCCATCCGGGAAGCTCGTCTAGGAGATCACTGATCTCATCTGCGGTCAGCGTGGGGCCACCGTCTTGACACGGAATGCAGGCTTCGTTACTTAATTGCACGATTCCACCCTTACAGTTCGGCCTTTGAGCAGGATAGCTATGAAGAGGCTGACCTAAGGCGCGTCCCTATGAGTTCGCAGAAAAACTTCTACATCTCTGCGATAACAGAACAACTGCAGCAGATCTGATGCGAGGTCTGCATGAGCGCAGCGGCTTCTTGTTCTCCTGCGTTGCGATCGAGGAGCGTGTCCCGACTACTCATCCGCGGCATCGGATCCGCCCCTCGATCGACTCAATCAAACGGGGGGGGGGAAGCCACAGCGGCCAGGCGACAATTCCCTGGCTGGAAGCGTGTTGAGCAGCAGTGGTAGCTCAGATGACCCAATCAGGGCTGGTGCCGTCCAGAAGCTTCAGCAGCTCTTCAAGAATCCGGTGGACTTCCGGTCCCTTCTCCGGGTTGTGGACGGCGCCAATAGCGCGGGCGGTCATGCGGCTATCGATCTCCTGCAGGGTGTTGGCCGTGTCCATCACCAGCTGGATGGAGATGTCAGCGGTGGAGAAGGGCATAGGTCTGGCAAGGGCAAGGGCGAGTCCGAGTGGCATGGACTGCATCCAGAGTTCCCGGCGGCGGTCAAGGCGTTAGCAAGTGGCAACAGGCTTGTCGGGGATTCGGCCTATCCCCCCGAGAACGCAGAGCAGCAGAGTTGTGAAACGGGGCAATACGCCGCCATGCATTCGCTGGGCTGACTTGGGGCGGTCAGGAGTCCCGGGTGGAATGCTGAAGGGTTTCCAATGGACATCTCTCGGATGGGAGATTCGTGCTTGGGGGGAATGGGTGGTGAGGGGGGGCTGGAAGGGGCTGAGCCGACCGCGCTGGTTAACAACGCTGGTCCCCCCAAGTGTCCGACAACGGGAGACACTCCAGTGAATGAGACTGTTCCGTAACCTGCTGGCCGCCAGCCTTGGAGTTCGGAGAACCACCAGGCTCTGGGCTGGGAGGTCTCACTCCGTCTTGGAATCACCCACAACCACAGGCAGTGAACTTCCATGACAGCCGCAAAGCCCATACCACCTTTGTGGTGATGGTGGAAGGAGCTCCCGAGACGCCACACCGGCGTTGGCCAGGCCGGGACGACGGAACGACGATTCCGCCGGGTATTCCCCCCAAGGAGGACGCAACCATGCTCAAGCCCACCATCGCGACGCTGGTGTACACACTTTGTGTCAGCGGGTTCGCCTCAATGTCGCTGCCGGCCTACGCCCTCGGCGCCAAATGCCCTGCCAGCAGCTCCGGAGCAACCATTACCCCACTGTTTCTGAACAGCGTGTTGCGCTGCAACCGACGCACACAGGCCACCCCGATATGCCCGCCGACGCACCCGATCTACAGGATCATGCCCGAGCAGACCGGGCAGTCGGCAACCGACTTTTGCGCTCCAGCGAATGTCATGGTGCCTGCCCCCAGCCAGCGCGCAAACGTGATGTGTCCCTCCAGCATGAACCTCGTGGTCAACGGCGGCAGCGGCAACAGCGACATCTGCCGTTCGGGCAGCACTACCCAGGTAGCCCCTCTGCTGATCCCCAACTGAATCACCTCAACCTGCTGGTCATAGCTCATGCTCCTGACGAAGTTGTTGCTGCAGATCCAAGGGCTATTCAGTGACCACCTCGACCAGGCGGAAAGCTGAACGTTCTCGGCGATGAGCCGGACCACCCGGACCCCCCGGACAGGGTGCTGCCCCCACTCATAGCTGCTGCTCCTCCAGAGGGAGGGATCTCATCATTTGTCTGATGGTGGTGTGACCGCCTGTCCGGCCTGTCCGGGTAGTCCGGGTAGTCCGGGTTGAGCTGGGGACAGGGGACTGGGGGTGCTACCGCTCTGTCCGGACCCTGGGGATTCTCTGTACACCCTGTCCGAAGCTGCCGGCGATCGACACCCCCGGCCGCTGAGTAAACGGGATCGTGTGCTCGGGGGGAGGCAATTGACGGAAACCTTGGCCCTGTCCGCCCTCGTGAAACCTGCAACCAGCCTCACAACCACCATGTCTCGCTACCTTTGGCACCTCGACACCTACGGCTGGCCGCTCGAACGCATCGACACCGAGACCGGCGAGCACATCCCTGTCTTCACTGGTGTGCATGAGGAGTCGCTCCGCACCCAGGATGGCGGACGCCCCATCGCCTGCTCCATTCGCAAGGTCTCGGGAGTGGAGTGGGAACTTGTTGGTGATAGCCACTCACGGAAAACCGGGGACGTGCTCGGGGGGATGCGTGCTGGAGGCGGCTGAGATGATCGCCGAAGAAGGATTGGGCTGATCTCTCTGGTTAACCAGCAGTGCTGTTTCTCCCGAGAATGTTGCACTCCTTGCATCAATGGTTCGTGTCATAGCCCTCCTCCTCGGAGAACAGCTCGCTGGCAGCATCCGGTATCTGCTTCTTCTACCGGTTAACCGGAATCATGCGCTCCACGCTGTCGGCAGCGATCTCATAGAGCGTCTTGCGGCCACTGATCGTCTACCCCGGCGACCTTCGCCTTGAACTCGGGGGTATGGGTTGCGGCGGATGTTTATCGGTGGTTGCACCCTTAAGGGGCGGGGCCCCGCCTCAAAGGGTAACGATGGACCCTGTCCAGAAAACCCAGACCACCTCAACCAGTAGGCAATAGAGGATATAAAATGTGGCGGTAGCAGTTAACGATGGACGGAAACACCACGGCTTCAAGTTGGCACCTGTCAGTATTCCGACCGGTTCCAGTATCCAGCTGCCTTGCCGTCTCTTCGGCGGCATGGGCCCTCAGAGCTTTCCTTACCGGTGAATGTAAGTGCTTTCAGGATAATGGCCTTCGATGGGGCTTTCCGTCAGAAATCACCGAGCTGACGGTCCAGCGGATCCGGTTCAGGCGTTTTTCTTCAGCAGGGCAACGGCATCGGCTCCGAAGTGATCGCCCAGGGCCTCGAGCAGGCCCTGGGGCAGGGGGATTCCATCGCGCAGCCGTTTCCGTTCGGTGAGGTTCTCCCGTTCACCGGGATAGAGAACCGCCTGACCTGCCTCGGTGGGGGGGGTGGCCTTCAGCCCGGCGATGGCCGCCGCCACCCGGGCTTCGAAGTCTGTACGCCCGGTCCAGGCGGCCACATCGAGCACCCAGAGGACATGACCGGTGCCATTGGCGCCGTCATGCACACTTTTGCGCTTGAACATGGCCGCCTCTGTGCCCAGCAGCGGCCCGCAAAGCAGATCGGCGATGAGGGCCAGCCCTGAGGCCTTGGGGGAACCGGCGGTATTCACCGCCGATGATGCCGGGTCGAGGGTGTCGTGCCCGTCGGCGTCGAGTCCCCAGCCGGCGGGAATCGGCAGGCCGAGATAGGCGAAGTGGCGGATGCGGCCACCACTCACCGTGCCCGCGGACATGTCGAGCACCACGGGCGTGTCGCCGCAGGGAACGGCCCAGGAGAGGGGGTTGTTGCCAAGTCTGGCCGCGGTGCCGCCGAAGGGGGCCAGATCCACGACGTTGGTGTCGCTGGTGGCGAAGCCCACCATCCCGGCGGCGGCGGCCATGCGGGTGTAGACCCCTGCCATGCCGAAGTGGTTGCTGTTGGTGACACCCACGGCGGCCATGCCATGGATGCGGGCCACCTCGATCGCCCGTTGCATCGCCTGGGCCGCGGCGTACTGGCCCGGGCTGCGATCGGCGTCGACTCGCATCAGGCACCCGTGGGTGGCTTCGAAGCGCAGCGTGGGGGAGGGGTTGATGCGCCCGTTGCCCAGGCTGCGGTCATAGCCGATCAGTTGCTGCAGGCCATGGGAATCGATGCCCCAGAGATGGGCTTGCACCAGGTGGCGGCGGATCGTCCCGGCCACATCGGCGCGGACGCCATGGCGCTCCAGGATCGCTCCGATGAAGCGGTCGATCCGCTCCTGCGGCACGCGCAGGCAGGCCCCGTCGGCAGCCGTCATGGCGATTCAGCCAGGCAGGGTGACATGCGGACGGTAATGGCTGATGAAGCGGTAATCCATCCGCCAGTCCCGGGCGTCGCCTTCGCCTTGGGCGGCCAGTTCGGCCCCGGGACCGGCCGGCGCCATCCAGCGGCGGGTCTCCACCCGGCTGCCGGCACGGCCGCCGTCGGCGGGGGGCGGCAGCCACGCGATCACCTGCGAGTCGAGGCGCACCTGGAGCGGACAGGGGGCCCGGGCAAACAGAGCGGCCTCCATGCTCCGGGGTTCGCCGCTGCGGTTCAGCCGCATCGCCAGGAACAGCGGCACGGCATGGTCGTTGCGGGCCAGCAGGTTCTTGAAGCCATACGCCACGGCCGCGTCCTGTCCCAGCTGGAAGAAACGATCCTCCCCATGCACGTCGATGCTGTGGTTGCTGTGCTCCAGCAGGGTGCAACCGGCCCTCAGCAGGGCGCCGAACAGGGTGGTGGAGACCTGGCAGAGCCCCCCCCCGATGCCGCTGCGCAGGCGGCCGTCCACGAGCATCGGACCGGCGCGGTAGCCGTTGGCCAGGCAGGGGCGAGGCACGTGGTGCCAGAAACTCAGAATCTCCCCCGGTTCGATCACCACCCCGTGGAGATGGTCGATCGCCCGCTGCATGTTGTGCAGCCGGTCCGTGTCGGCGGAGGCCTCACTGCGTCGCTTCACCGGCGTGACGCACTCCCCCCAGCACCAGGGGTAGGTAGTCTCTGCCGGGCTTTTCAGGCGCCGCGCGAAGCGGCGGTGGTGGCCCCGACGCCGGTAACCCCATTCGATCCACTCCTGGCGCAGGCAGGCCCGCAGAGGCTGGGCCCAGGCAGGCAATGGCATCGATGACGGCGCCTTGAAACCACCATTCTGGCCGGGTTGGACGACTGGATTAGCATCCCGCTAATGGTCTTGTGGCAAGACGAGCTGAGCAGCGGCCTGCGCCAGGCACGGGCGCTCGCCGCCGATCCTTCCGGCCCCTGGCTGCCGGAGGCGGATCAGCCGGCGGTGGCTGCGGCCCGGGAGCGCTTTCCCTTCCTGGTGCCCACCGGCTACGCCGACCTGATCGACTGGAACGATCCCGGCGATCCGTTGCGGCAGCTGCTGATGCCCACCGCCGCGGAGGACAGCACCAACGGATCCCTCGACACCAGCGGAGAAGCACTCTCCACGATCGTGCCGGGTCTGCAGCACAAGTATGAGCAGACCGCCGTCTTCCTGCTCACCGAAGCCTGTGCCGGCCACTGCCGCTACTGCTTTCGCCGGCGGCTGATGAGCCGGGACGTGATGACCAAGGAGACGATCGAGGATCTTGAAGCGGCCGTCGCCTACGTGGCCGCCCATCCGGAAGTGGAGAACGTGCTGCTCTCGGGGGGCGACCCGATGATCTGCAGCACCCGCCGTCTGGAGCGATTGTTCGAGGCCCTGTCCCCGATCCGGCATCTCTGGCAGCTGCGCATCAGCACCAAACTGCCGGCCTTCCTGCCGAGCCGCTTCAGCACTGATCCGGCCCTGCTCGCTCTGCTGCACCGGCTGCGGACCCGCTTCCAGATTGTGGTGCAGTGCCACTTCGATCACCCGCGCGAGATCACCCCCGCGGCCGAGCGGGCGATCGAGGCGCTGCGAGAGAGCGGCTGTCTGCTGACCGCCCAGATCCCCCTGATGAAGGGGGTGAACGCTGACGTCGACGTGCTCACCGAGCTGTTCAAGCGCCTGCATCGCCTCGGCGTTCTGCCCCAGTACCTCTTCCATCCCCGGCCGGTGCAGCACGCCACCCATTTCCAGCTGCCGCTCCTCGACGGTCTGGCGCTGGTGGAGGCGGTGCGCCGGCGCTGCAACGGGCCTGTGAAGCGCTTCCGCTACATCCTCACCCATGCCGATGGCAAGCTGGAATTGATCGGGCAGCTGCCTGGCCGGGATGGCGAGTTGGTCTGCCGCTGGCATCAGGTGCGCCGGGGAATCACACGCGAAGGCCTTCACCTCGCCCAGATCACGCCCGAGACGACCTGGCTTCAGCAGTGATGCGGATCGGCCTGCTGTACGAAACACGGGAGGACCTGCTGGCCTCCCCTGCCGCCCGGGAAGAGACCCACTACCACTGGCGTGAGCCGGAGGAACTCGATGCGGTGGAAGAGGCGCTGCTCCAGCTGGGCCACGACGTGGAGCGCCTCGGCGGAGTGGAAGCCCTGTTGCGGCAAGGGATGGCCGGCGCCGGCGAAAGGCCGGATCTGGTGATGAACCTTTCGGTGGGGGCCCTCTCGCGCAGCCGCACCGCGATCGCCCCGGCGGTACTGGAGCACCTGGGAATTCCTTACACCGGTGGCGATGCGGCCGCCAAGGCGCTGGCCCTCAACAAGGACTGGCTCAAGCCCGTGATGCTCTGGGCCGGTATCGCCACACCCTCCTGGCTGCTTATCACTCCGGCGGAACCGGTGCAGGCGTTGCCAGACTGGCCGGTCTCGATCCTCAAGCCTGCGAGCGAGGGTTATTCGCTGGGGCTGCGGCGCTTCGAGCGCTCCTGGGGGCTCAAGGCCCTGCGTGAGCTTGTGGAAAGCCTGCACCAGGACTTCGGTGGCTCTGTGCTGTGCGAGGAGCTGATCGCCGGGCGGGAGGTCACCGTTGGGGTTGTGGGCAACGGGGGAGAGGGGATCGCTCTGCTGGGCGCTGTGGAAACCCTCGATGCCGACGGGGCGGCGCTGGGGGAGCGGCTGCTCGATCTGACGGCCAAGCGTCGGGGCGGCCTGGCCAAGGTGGCGGTTGACCTGAACGAGCCCGTCCTGCAGCCCCTGCGCCGTGCTGTTCTGCGGCTCGTGGAGCTGCTCGGTCCACTCGATTACGCCAGCTTCGACTTCCGCATCGACGCCGCCGGGACCGCCCACCTGCTGGATCTCAACGCCGATGCGACCCTGCACCCGCAGCGGTCGTTGACGCGCGTGGCGGCCCAGGCGGGCATGACCTATCAGGATCTGATCGGCGCGATCGTGGCGGCGTGCCGGCGCCGGCACGGCGGGTCCTGAGCGGGGTGGGCGAGCGTCGCTCCCTGCTGGGGATCGCCGGGGTGGTGGGGGTCGCCACGGCCCTCAGCAAGGGGCTGGGGCTGGCACGCTCCATGGCGGTGGCGGCGGTGTTCGGCGTCGGGGAAGTGGCCGACGCCTTCGCGTTCGCCGCGATGATCCCGGGCTTCTTCCTGGTGGTGCTGGGTGGCCAGAACGGTCCACTGCAATCGGCCCTGGTGAGCGTTCTCAGCCAGGACGAGGGGCTCGACCACCAACGACTGATCGGCTGGGCCCAGCGCAGCCTGACCCTGGGGCTGCTGCCCGTGAGCCTGGGGGTCGTGCTGGCGGCCGGGCCCCTGCTGGCGGTGCTGGCGCCGGGGCTCAGCGACGGGACGCGCCAGCTGGCGGTCTTGCAGCTGCGCTGGATGGCGCCGATCGTGCTGCTCTCCGGCTGGATCGGGGTGGGGATGGCCCGCCTGATCAGCGCCGGGGTCTACGCCCTACCGTCGCTCAGCCCGATGCTTTCCAGCACGGCGGTGATCGCCGCCGCGGCGGTGGCGTTGGGACAGGGGCGCTGGTTCACCCCGGGCTCACCGGCCTGGATGGCGGCCGCGTCCCGCACCCTGGCCCTGGGCATGGTGTTCGGAGCCCTGCTGCAGTGGCTCCTGCAGCAGCTGGCGGTGGGGGGTCTACGCGGTGCCGCCGAACCGGCGCAGCCCCAGCCTTCCGGGACGACCCCCGCAGCCCCGGAGGCGAAGCGGAAGGTGCTCGCCCTGCTGGCACCAGCCACCCTGACGACGGCGCTGGGAAGCGCCAATGCCACGGTGGATCTGATCTTCGCCTCCTATCTGCCGGGGGTGGCTGCCGCCCTGGGCTATGCGGAGGTGCTGGTCCAGGCGCCGCGCGGATGGGTGGCGAGCATGCTGCTGGTCCCCCTGCTGCCGGCCTTTGCCCGGCTGGCCGCTCGGGAGGAGCCGGCCCAGCTGCGGGAGCGGGTGACGCTGGCCCTGCGCCTCACCGGGTTCGTGGCCGTTCCCCTGGCCGCCCTGGTGGCGGCCCTGGCGGAGCCGATGGTGGCCACGCTGTATCAGCGGCGAGCCTTCGACCCGGAATCGACCCGGCAGGTGGCGGGTCTGCTGCTGATCTACGGCATCGGCATCGTGCCCAGCCTGGTGCGCGACGTGATGGTGCGCTTCTTCTACGGGCTGGGTGATGGGGCCACACCGTTCCGTGTCGGCCTGGCCTCCGTCGTCCTGAACGTGGTCCTGGATGCGGCCCTGGTGCGAAGTTTCGGAGCTCCGGGTCTGGTGCTGGCCTCGGTGGGCGTGAATCTGTTCGCCGTCCTGCTGCTGGCCATCGCCCTGGAACGGGTCCTGGGGAGGATCGCCTGGTGGGGCCTCACCGGCGATCTGCTCACCAAGACGCTGGCGGGCCTGGTCGCCACTCTGGTGGCGTGGAACCTCTGGCAGGTGAGCGGGGCGCTCCAGCTGGCGGAGGCGTTGCCGATGGCCCTGCTTCGCCTGGCGGCGGCAGGGGCGGCAGGCGCATTGACGTTCCTCGCGGTGGCCCGGCTGCTGGGCATTCGCGACGGGGAGCGGATCCTGCGGGGCAGGACATCGGGCTGAGGCCAGCCGGAGCAGAGGATCGAAGCCTGGAATGGAACAGAGCGTCGTCATCGTGCCCCGTCTGCCCAGGACCGCCTGGGGGCCTTCGGCCGGGGTCGGGGCGAGCTTTCCCGGCGGGTGTTCACCAGGGTGTGCTGTCCACCAGCGGAGACTTCCATGCCGGCGGTGATGGCTTAGGAGTTCGCAGAGAACCCAGCCACCTCTGCGAAAATGGGCCAACTGCTGCAGGTTTGACGCGTGGTCAAAAGAAGCGCAGCGGCTCTCATTAAGTTTACGTGTCGATCAAGGAGCGGATCCCAGCCAGCCTTCCGCTGCGGCCGATCGGGAAGCTGGCGAATGAGGTCCTTGATCGACTCATTACCACTTGGGTGGGAAGAGCTGAGGACACTTTCCGTGCACAGGGGGCGCATCTCCCCGGCTCAAGGGATTCCAGGCTCAGCCCACCTCTTCATCACTCCTGTTCAGCATCAGCCCCAGGCCGCCGCGCTCTTCAGCATCAACCTGAATGATTGCCCCACTGGCTCACCTGGATCAGGCGTCTCGCGCCGTCGGCGGCGATCTCCTGGAGCGTCTTACGACCACTGATCGGCTCCATGGCGACCTGACCTTGAACTCGGGACTGTGCGATCGGTGTTTGTTCAAGGGAGGATAGCCCCTCTCAGGAGCGGTGCTCAGCCTGAGAGATTTACGATGGGTCCTGTTAAAAAAAAATCCAGACCACTTTACCCAGGCCAAGGATTCTCCCAAGGGGGGGCGTAGCCATGTCAATCTCTGCAATCTGCTGAAGACTGACTGTGCTAAGACTATCGGCTAATACATTCAAACTCTCGCGAGATCAGCATCTTATTGTTGGCTTGGCTTTCTTCAGGAATCAGGCCATATGGACGTTGCGGAGAGACTGGGTCAACTTCTATCTCGCTTGTGACCGTAATTATGTAATTGCCAGGACCTGAATACGAAGGTGATATTGATCTTGGTTGTATGGCATGAGTGTCTCCAAGAGATTGGCTTTGTCCAGGCTGGAGAGTGGCTGTCATTAAGGTGCCACGTGCATCGATGCTCAGATTTGATGATTCAAAAATGCCGGTAGTAGGATTTCGCTTTTCAACAAATGCATTTGATAGCACGATAACGGTAGAAGGTGGCGCCGTAAAACGGCCCCTATTCATCACGATGACTTCCGTTGCGTAGTTGTCACATGACACCGTAAGTCCAAGAATAGAAGAGGGCTGAATATCCAGGTCAGCCAAGGCTGAGGAGTTGAATCGTCGATTCCGTCCAAAGTCCTGTAGTGGCATTCCAGTCCCAATGGCGTTTATTCCTTGTATACCAGTTTTCACAGCGGGTTGAGCGACCGCGCTTTTCATGCCAAATGTCAAAGCAAGAAATGCCGAGGCGCAAATGCTCTGACGCATTTTCGAAGTCACAATGTTTACAAACATAAGATTGTCATTATTGCAAGGCTGTGAGTTGGGGCGGCCATTGGTAGCAAATTGTCACGCCTCGCTCCGTAAATACCCATTAGGCGCAGATGCTTCATTGACTGCCTAGCTATATATTTATATTCAGCCAGTGAGTTCCTGCTGGCATGCGAGACAAGGTGTTGAGGGACAACGGTTCTAGAGCGTTAGAGCTCACTCTTACTCTGCAGTCCCACACACCGGAACCACCCGGATCTGCTGACTACCGAGCTTGATCTCAAACTCATCGCCTAGCTTTAGATCCAGCATGGCGGTGTACGCCTTGCCAACAAGGAGGTTTCCGTTGCCCTGCACCGTGGCGACGTAGCTCAAGCTGCGACCGGCCTTTCCTATTCCCGTTGCCGCCACCCTCTCCAAGGCTCACGCCCTTGGCCTCAAGCAGGGCCTCATAGAACGCCGTGAAGTTCAGCCGTTCACTGCCGTCCTTCTTGACGCTGAGGTAACCGACAGCTCAAACCAAGTCGGATTTGGAGGCATCGCCGAGCTCTTTGACTTTGTCAAGTAGATCAGGTCCGGTGAGGGGCATGGTGATAGACACCAGGTAGGCAAAACGTAACGCCATTGTTCGCGTGTGCCAGTCCCAAAGGCTATGGCTGTCCGTCGCTAGAGGAAGAACTCTGTTGGGCTACTTAGGACCTGCTTGTTCACAATCTGCAGACATGCTTCGACAAAGATGTAGAAGTGAGTTCAGCGTTTGTTAATTCCACGCCATCCCTTGCGGCATCAAGCCTAACAAGCTGCCAACCAAAGTAAATAGACAGAAAACGTAATGCAATCCGCAATGAGAATACAGTATCCTGCAGTGCTAGCAAGCATAGATTAACAGAAGATTCAAAATGAAAGAGCTGTTAGAGTTGATCTGGCATGAGTTCTTTGTATATCTTCCTATTCTAACGGGTATCATTCAATCCCCTGTCAGAACTATGCTGTCATTACTGGAGGACAGGCAAGATAGACTCAATAGGGCATTCTCATTCTATGGGATCACCCTTGCAATCGGACTTGCCTTTCAGGCTCCACTGCTTCTAAAGGGCCAGGACTTTGTTTCTGTTGCAGGGTCCCTCCTGATCCTAAGGACTATCGCTATTCTCACATTTGCCGGAATTATCCAGATCATTTTTAAGTGGCTCGGTGGCAAGGGAGATTATGAATCCACCCTATGCGCATGTTTGTATATCGTCAGTCCAGTCTATCTTTTCTTGGTACTTTGGCACATCCTTGGTGTTGGAATCCTGGCGACGCATTCTGCTCAGCTTGCAACTGCGTGGCGTCTTGGAAATGTGATTCCAAAAGTTGATCTAGAACTTCTGTTGAAATCGTCGCCCATCCTTGCCACTGGATTCTTCTTGGCTATGGTCGTGCGGTTTGTGGTCAGCGTTCTCTGGTTCTTGATTTGCTGGAAGATTTACCGTCACATTCACAAAGTTACAAAGGCGAGGTCAGCAGTTGCCTATTTGGTGTCGATGGTCTTATGGTTCCTCTATTGGAATCTTATAGCGCTTATCATGAAAGGTCTGTACGGAGGTTCGCTCTCTCCAATTGGATAGCTGGAAAGTTTATTGCTGATGAGGCCTAGCCAAAGGGTGTGTCCGTAATGGAGGGGAGCCGCTCACTGGCCATCATCGTATTCGCATCAGGCATGCTCCCACGATTCACCAGCCGGTGGCTGGCAAAGTTGTGATCGTTCAACTCCCCACGTCCTTTGATCTGCCACGTAATGGATGGATCGGTAGGCTCTTGCCCCTCAGGGCCCTCATTCAGGATCGGGCCGAGTTTCCAGTGACGGAATCCGATACACCTGCCGCCCTGCTTGAAGCATTTAGTGCCGATCTAAGAGCCGGTCGGTCCCTGCAGCATCTGCGTCGTGGCGGACTCGTGTTCAGCTGTCAGGCCACAGCAAACCACGACTGCCTTCTGATGTCCAAGTCCTGTGACGGACAGCCCGGACACGCCGGACCGGGTGGTCTGCCCCCCCATCAGAGTTTTCTGCTAGGTGAGCGGAGGGGTGATTATATGAATTGTCTGATGGTGGGGTGTCCGCCCTGTCCGGGGCGTCCGGGTTTAGCTGGGGTCATGGGAGTTGGTGGTGGTACCGCCATGTCCGGGTCAGCCGGCGTTCACGTCCCCGGGTACTGGATCAATGGGATCGCCTGCTCCGGGGGAGGGGGTGGAGTGGAGGAAAACCTCTCCCTGTCTGCCCAGGGAACTTTGTACCCAGTCTCTCCCTCTCCAAACTACGCCCCGCTTCCTCTGGCATCTCGACGCCGAAGGCCGGCCGCTCGAACGCATCGACACTGTGACAGGCGAGCATTTCACTGTCCTCATTGGGAAGCCTGAGGAGTTGCTCCGCCCCCTGGACGCTTGCAGCTCACTGGCCTGCTCCATTCCCAAAGTCTCGGTTGGTGTGGGGCTTCGGTGGTGACTTGGAATGAGAAAGGGGCAGGCTGGGCCGATCTCCGTGGTTAACCAACTGTGCAGGTGTCCCCCCCCCCGAGGTCGTCGCTTCGATGCCTCACTGGCCTTGACGAGGACCCCAGGAACTGAACCAGCCCTTATGAGAGCTTCCCTACCGGCCAGACTTGGTCAGGAGAAGCCCCATGAAACGCAAACGCCACACCCCCGACCAGATCATCCGCATGCTGCGCACTGCTGAGCAGCTCCTCAACCAGGGCCAGACTCTCGCCGACGTCTGAAGGACCCTGGAGGTTTCCTCGCCCACTCTCCACCGCTGGCAGCAGCTCTACGGCGGCATGAAAGCCACAGAGGCCAAACGCCTCAAGGAACTGGAGCAGGAGAACAATCGGCTCAAGCGTTTGCTGGCTGACGCTGAGCTGGATAAGGCGATGCTCAAGTAGCTGGCCGAGGGAAACTTCAGAGCCCGGAACGCCGCTGCAGAGCTGTCGCAGTTCTGCAGGAACGATTCCGGGCGTCCCAGCGCCGTGCCTGCCGTCTGGTGGGCCAGAACCGCACCACCCAACGCCGGCCCGTGCCGGCGGCGGCGATCGAGGAGCAGAAACTGCGCCGACGGATCCGTGAGCTTGCCCGCCGCCATGTGCGCTGGGGGCCGGCGACTGGTGTAGCGCCGGCTGCGGCTCGATGGCTGGAACGTTAACCACAAGCGGTTGCAACGGATCTGGCGGGAGTAGGGGCTCCAGCGGCCCACTCCCAGGAAGCGCAAGCGGCCCCGGCCCGCCGACGGCTCGGTGAGGCGTCACCGGGCCCAGCATCCCCACCAGGTGTGGGCCATGGACTTCCAGTTCGACGCCACGGCTGATGGCTGCAGGCTCAAGTTCCTGAATGTGATCGACGAGCACAGCCGCCTCTTCCTGGCGATCCGGGTGGGCAGGCGGTGCAAGGCCAAGGATGTGGTGGCGGTGCTGGAGGAGCTGACAAGCCTCTACCCGGCACCGGCCTACGTCCGATCGGATAAAGGGCTGGAGTTCATTGCACAGGCTCTAGGGACTGGAGTGAGGCCAGCAACACCACTAGCACGGCCTACATCGAGCCAGGATCGCCGTGGGAGAACGGCTTTGCGGAGTCGTTCAATGGCCGCTTCCGGGATGAGTTCCTCAACACCGAGCTGTTCACCACGGCTCCTGAGGCGCAGATCCTGGCAGATCGTTGCGCTGGCAAGTACAACACGCTCAGGCCGCACTCGGCCCCCCAGGGGCGTACGCCTCTGGGGGCAGCTCAACAGGGAGCTGGAGCATGACCACAACCACCCACTCTCATCAGACCTGGACAGATGGAGGCTGTCACGTCACAGCGACTCCATCATCGTCGCGCCGGCTGGGCCTTTCGGTCGAGGGGCAGCAGTTCTAGAACGACGGCGAGTGCACGACGCGGATCATGGGCCAGAACAACGACATGATCTGGCTGCGGCTGACCAACTCCTTCAGCATGGCACCGGGGCCGTGAACGACGATCTCGCGGTGCGATAGCGCCCCGGAGCCACGCCCATTGCCCGTTTGAAAGCGCGTGTGAACGTGGCCTCGGATTCATAGCCGAGTTCCGCGGCGATCTGACCGATCGAGCGCGCCGTGTCGCGCAGCCGGGCCGCAGCAAGTTGCATCCGCCACTCGGTCAAGTAGGTGATCGGCGGCGCGCCCACCAGGTGCGTGAAGCGCTCGGCAAACGCCGAGCGCGAAAGGTGCACTTCGGCGGCGAGTTCCTCGGTCGTCCAGGGGTGCGCGGTGCGTCCGTGCATCAGCGCGAGCGAGCGGCCCACGGCCGGATCGCGCAAGCCGGCAAACCACCCCTTGCGATCGGGCGGTAGGGCCTCGGCATAGTGCCGAACGGCCTCGACGAACAGGAGTTCCGAGAGCTTGGCGAGCACCGTCTCCGAGCCCGCTCGGCCGGACGCAACCTCCTGTGCCGCAAAGCGAAACGAGGCCGCTACCCACTCGGCGCAGGGCTTGTCCTTGATGTCAAGCGTGAGGGTCATCGGGAGTGCCTCGAGCAAAGGATGACGCCGCACCGGGCTGCCGACGAAGCCACACACAAGACGGGTGGGCGCGCCGCCGCCGCGGTACACCATGCGCAACAGTCCGTCTTCGTCCCGTTGCACCAGCGGATCCGGGTCCAGCGGCGCCAGACCCGTCTGGCTTGCCAGCAGGTGCGGGTTGTTTCGCGGCAGCAGCACGATCTCGCCGGCGTGCACGATCACCGGCGTCGCACCCTCGACCTCGACCACCATCTGGCCATCAATCACGTAGTGGAACGCGACCACGCTTGGCGGCAGTTCATCGGCGTTGCGGAAGTCCTCGGGGCCGACGCGCGAAGCCACGCACCAGGGCGCGGTGAACTCGGCGTCGAGGAAGAGGCCACCGGAGATGCGCAGTGCCTTCAGGACGTCGGACAGGGCATCCATCGGAACCTCCCTCGCTCGGGGACGGGATACCGCCAGGCGGCGGATCGGCCAAAGGCGGCGGCGCCTCAGCCATGGGCGACACGCTTTTCAATTCATAAGGTACTGGAACCGATCCGTCACCGGCGATTGAGTGACGACCCCTAAACATTTCGCAGGAGAGTTCCAATGAACCAGCGCGATTCCGCCGGCTTTGAGATGACCGGCACCACCGCCGAAAGCCTGGTCCACTTCGAGATCGCCACGCATCAGCTCCGCTGTTACATCGGCGATCCGGTCGCCAGCGTCGATGCGGCGCTGAGCTCGGCGCCGCAGATGGTGATGGCACATGTGCTGAAGGCTTACCTGCATCTGCTCGGCACCGAGTCGCTCGCCCTGCCGGTGGCTCGCGGGTGCCTCGCGGCGGCGGCAGACCTCCCCGCCACCGATCGCGAACGCGGACACGTGGAAGCTGTGCGCCTGCTCAGCGAAGGCCGCTGGCGCGCCGCGGGCCGCGTGCTCGAGGACGTCAGCATCGCCTACCCGTGCGACGCGCTGGCGCTGCAGGTTGGGCACCAGATCGACTTCTTCCGCGGCGACTCGCGCATGCTGCGCGATCGCATCGCGCGCGCACTACCGGCCTGGAGTCACTCCATCCCGGGCTACCACGCGCTGCTCGGCATGCACGCGTTCGGGCTGGAGGAAACCGGCGACTACGCGCAGGCCGAGATGCAGGGCCGGAAGGCGGTCGAATTGCAGCGGCAGGACACCTGGGCCTGGCACGCGGTCGCGCATGTGTACGAGATGCGCAACCAACCCAGGGAGGGCCTGGCCTGGATGAACCACGACACGGACGCCTGGGCCGAAGACAGCTTCTTCGCCGTGCACAACTGGTGGCACCAGGCCGTGTTCCATCTGGAACTGGGCGAAAACGACGACGCCTTGCGCCTGTTCGACGGGCCGGTCTTCGGTGCCCGCTCGAGCGTTGTCCTCGAGCTGGTCGACGCATCATCCCTGCTGTGGCGGCTGATGCTGCGCGGCGTGAACGTCGGCAGTCGCTTCGAAGTGGTGGCCGACAACTGGGAGCCGATCGCCGCTGCCGGCAACTACGCTTTTAACGACGCGCACGCGATGATGGCCTTCGTCGGCGCCGGCCGCGCGAAGGAACAGCAGGCGGTGCTCGACGCCCAGCGCGCGGTGCTGGACGGTGACCTCATCGTCGCCGCCGACAACCTCGAGTTCACACGTGAAGTCGGCCACCCGGCCACGCTCGCCATCCAGGCTTTCGGTCAGGGCCGCTACGCCGATTGCGTCGAGTTGCTGCGGCCGATTCGCCATGCAGCGCATCGTTTCGGTGGCAGCCACGCGCAACGCGACCTGTTCGACCAAACATTGATCGAGGCGAGCCACCGCGCTGGGCTCGATGCTCTGACCACCGCTTTGGTTCGCGAGCGCGTCGCGCTGCGTCCGCGCACGCCGCTGGCCGCGCTGATGGAAAAGGGCGCGCGGCAGCTCGCGAAGGCGGCCTGAGCCCGCGTCTCGTCCTCCTCGGCCCTGCGGTTGCCGTTCGTCCGGGAGCGCCGCCGTCCCGGGCCAGCAGCCGCCCCAACCACGTTCGTACTGGTTCGCGCCTCGTGCGCATGAGATTGAGGTGGAAGGCTTTTATTGGAAAGACTCGGCCCCTGACATCTTTAATTCAGGGCTGGAGGAACAGGACTTTGTCGCCGTGTAGAACTCATGGGGAGTTTTGCTTCCCAGGGAGCTGTGTCGTCTTACATGGCAGCATCTCCAGAAGAAGCGGGCCAGGCTGATCCCGGCTTCCCAGCCATCGCCATAGGCGCGGAGTAGTCCTCCTCATACTTAACCGTGCGCCAGAGTCACTCCACCAGGATGTTGTCAAAGCATCGCCCCCCGCCTGACCATCTGATCTGGATCTCTTCTGCCTTGAGCTGCGCCACGAAGTCTCCAGAGGACAATTGACACCCCAGATCCGAGTGGAAGACCTGTGGCTTGCGGCCACTGGCCAGAGCCATCTCCAGGGCCTCCAGGCAGAACTCCGTGTCAAGGCTGTTCGAAAGTTTCCAGCTGAGCACATGCCGTGAGATCAAATCGACAACAGCCACGAGGTACAGGAAGCCCTTCTGCAGCGGGATGTAGGTGATATCCGTCGCCCAGACCTGATCTGGCGCCGTGAGCCGCTGGAGCTCCACCAGGCAGGGAAATCGCTCGGATGGGCTACCTGGAACTGTCGTCCTTGGATTCTGATAGATCGCCCGTAAACCCCTGCGCTGCAGGAGGTCTTGGACACTGTCACGGATGATCGGGATGCCTTCTCTGGCCAGGTACTGCACCATTCGCCGGCTGCCGGTGGTGGGATCCGCGAGCTACAAGGCATCGATCCTGGCCATGATCCGCAGGCTGGACTCACTAACCGGCACGGGCTTGTAGTAGAGGGTCGATCGTGGCAGTCCGAGGAGCTCGCACTGGCGTCTGACAGTGAGCTCAGGGTGGTGATGATCGACCAGTTTGCGCATTCCACGAGCATCAGAGCTACAGAGACTCTTTTTCTGCCACTCCAGCTCCATCTGGAGCTTGCCGATCTGCTGGAACAGATCAACCTCCTTGACCTGGCTTTCGTCCTTGGCCTACGTCTTGTTGCCACGGGTGAACAGGTCGCTGGCACCCTCCAGCAGCTGCTTCTTCCACTGGCTCACCTGGATCGGGTGAACCGCGTGGTCGGCGGCGATCTCCTGGAGTGTCTTGCGACCACTGATCGCCTCCATGGCGACCCTGGCCTTGAACTCGGGGCTAGCGGGTGCGGCGCTTGCTCATGGGTGGGGGCCCCTTCTCAGGGGTGGTGCGCCGCCTCGCAGGTTAACGATGGGCTCTGTCCAGGAAAACCAGTCCACCTCACACAAGGACTGTCTATTGTTCTTCTGCAGTCGGAATCTGATAAGCCCTCAACTGATCACGTGCTTCCGCTAGTTCGGCCTTGGCATCGATCAGCTCGATGTTGACATCAATTCGTTCAATTATATCTTGCGCTTGTCTTTCGTTGACTTCATCCATTTCGTTTGCAGCTGATAAGATCTTGGACTCCGTTTCTGTATTTAGCTCGTGTGCCGCTTGTATCGTTTCTGGATCATAGCCGTCCCGGTCTAGGCTCTCGTTAACAGATGCAAGCTCAATCGCAGCCTCTTGTATGTCGACTTGTATCGACTGGTTCTTCCCAAGTAGGGCTACTGCCTGAGTGACTGCTGAAACACCAGTGGTGCTCGTCTTCTTTTCAGATGTCACTACTCAATGATCTCAACTCATCTTTAAGTATGGAGCAATGGAAGCACTGAGTGAGTGCTGGCAGGCGGCAATAACGATGTTCATACGCATCAGATAGGCTACATGTCATACTTATGCAGCGAGAAGATGCAGCTGGTCGGAACGACCTGGGGCGTACTCTCCTGCCAGCAGCCGACGCTGCCCAACATGCAAGCTGCAGATCGTCAGTCCTTCTGCCCTGCGGCTTTCATTGCGGTGAACTTCCTGCTGCGGGATCCGGCGGCGATCTCATGGAGAGTCTTGCAGCCTCTGATCGTCTCCATGGGGATTCTGGCCTTGAACTCGGGGCTGTGAGTGAGGTGTTTGCTCTTGGGTGGAAGCTCTTCTCAGGGGTGGTGCCCCGCCTCAGAGGTTGACGATGGGCTTCATCCAGAAAAATCAGACCACTGCAGTGCGCTCTTCTTGCGCCTGGCGGGCAATCTCCGCAGTGCTGCTCCCGGTGCAATGAAAAGCGCAGCACTTATGTTAGAAGAAATGCTTTACAAGAGCCAAGCACCGACGGTCATCGTTTTGACTTGGGGATGCTCGACGGCTCTGGCCGGGTGTACCACATCACCCACAGAATCAAGAACCCCTGTAGCGGAAGTCGAAGCCACAAACCAACTGGAGACGCCCAAGGGTAGAGCTCAGGATGAAGTGCCATGTGGAGATTTGCAGGGAACACTGCAATCAACAATGCAACCAGTCCCCATGCCGCAAACACGCGAAAGCGATCGACAAGGAGCATCGCCCCAAGAATGATTTCAGCAATTCCGCTTGCGAGGACAAGGCCCATGTGCCAGGGGAGGTAAGGCGGCATGATGCCGACGTAAAATGAGGAATTAACAAAGTGGTTCAGGCCGGCGCCGATGTAAAGGCATCCACAGAGCCAGCGCGAAATCCGTTTCATTTGATGTCCCTTTCTCTTGCGACCGTAGCTGGGGAACAAGGAGGTGAGCTCTATCGCCCCCATTCTGAGGAACAATTGAGGTAAATGTGTAGTGCCACCAGGTTGTTCCGGTTGACAATTGAGATTGAGGTCGAAAGGGTTTTGGTGCGACCCAACAGACCAAGACCTCACCACCCATGCAGACACAGCCCATGGCTTGACACCGATCGGTCGGGAACGCCTGATCCATCAGGACCTTGCAAGGGATCGAGTGCTCGGGGAAGTGGCGCTGGCGAGGCTGACTGGTGATGTGGACGGGGCAGGCTAGGCAGATCTCCAGGGTTAACCAGCTGTGCGGGTTCCCTTCCCCTTCCCCGAGGACGTTCCGGCGTTGCCCGGCCTCAGAGGTTAACGATGGGCCCTGTCCAGAAAAAACCAATCCGCCGCAGTAATCCTTAGGATTGATCTCACATGCCAGTTCTGGGATGACTTCCGGGGGCTTCCGTGTGAGCTCTGAGCCAATGCCATTCCAGCAACATGATGGGACGAACAAACCGGCTCATTCCTCCTCGTCATTCCCGCGGGCCGGCTCCAGGCGGATCTGCTGGCGGCCGCTCTTGCGTCTGCCCCTGCCGCCCTGGGCCCTGAGGCCCTCATCACTGAGAGGGCAGTACACCGACGTCGTGAAACCGCTTCAGTTGATCGCCACAACCTGATCGCGGCCCTGCTGCTTGGCGGTGTACATCGCCGTGTCGGCCCGGGCGATCAGCTCGTCCGGCGATTCACCGGCACAGGCCAGGGCCACGCCTACGCTCACGCTGATGTGGACGAGTCCCTGAGGGATCGGTACCGCTTCGCTGGCCAGGCGGCGCAACTTCTCTGCGATGGTCAGCGCATCCGGGAGACCCTGCAGGCCAGGCAGCACCACCATCAGCTCATCACCACCGATGCGTGCGGCCAGATCCGAGCCCCTCAAGCAGGAGCGGATCCGCTTGGCCATGGCCTGGAGCACCGCATCGCCGGCCTGGTGGCCGTAGCTGTCGTTCACCTCCTTGAAATGATCGAGGTCGCAGAAGAGCACGGCCAGTTCCCCGCCCCGGCGACGGTCGTCGGCCAGCAGCCGACCCATCTGCGCGAACACCTCTTCGCGGTTCAGCAGGGCGGTGAGGCTGTCGGTGACGGCCCGGCGCTCAAGGGCCTCTTCCATGGCGATCCGCTCACTCACATCGCGCCATGTGACGCTCAGCTCCTCAGACACCTTGACGGCGCGAATGTCAAAGTGGCGGAGTCCGTCCAGCCGGGCAGGGTGGAGGGGGAAGTTGTCGAGCACCAGCGGCTTGCCGGTGCTGAGCACCTCCAGGTAGCGATCGAACAGTCCATCGCCCACGTGTTCGGACCAGAACTGCCGCACCCTGGCCCCCACAAAATCCTCCAGCGCCATGTGGTTGTAGGCGGCGGCGGCGGGGTTGGCCCGCAGGATGCGCAGATCCACGACGGAACCGGCGTCATCGCAGACCGGGCCAAGCAACAAGTGCGGATCCAGCAGGGCATCGAGGGTGGTGCTGAGCCGGTGCTGTTCGGCCTGCAGTTGCTCCTGTGTCTGCACCAGCTCCGTCACGTCGTAGTTGACGCCGAGCATGCGCAGGGGCTGTCCCTCAAGGTCGTAGGTGGTGTGGGAGATGGCCTGGACATGGTGCACAGAGCCATCGGGCCAGATCACCCGGAAGCGCGGGGCGTACTCCCGCTTTCCGCGCAGGGCCGCCTGGATCTCCCCCTCCGCATAGGCCCGATCTTCAGGATGCACCGCATCGGCCCAGGCCTGGTAGGCGCCGGCGAAGTCGCCCGGTTTGCGGCCGTAGAGCCGGTACATCACCGGATCCCAGGTGAGCACGTTGGCCGGTACGTCCCAGTCCCAGATGCCCACCACCCCAGCGGAGGCAGCGGCTTGGAGGTACTCCGTCGGCGCCACGATGTCGGTGATGTCGTCGACCTCCAGCAGCACATGGCCCACGGCACCGCTGGCATCGCGGAGGTTGCTGAGCCGCAGGTCACCCCACCCTTTCTGGCGGCCGGAACGCAGCAGCCTCACACGAACCCTGTAGTGATCATTGTCACCGCGCAGCAGGGCCTCCAGCGCGGCCTGGTTCATCGGTGTGCCGTGCTCTGCATCCTCCGCCGACACCTGCTCCAGGCCCGAAAAAACCTGCGCCAGGCTGCTGCCCAACAGCACCGCTGGGGCCATTTCGAGCTCGGCGCGGAGTTCCGCATTGGCCTGCAGGATGGTCCCCGTGCCCGGTGCGCACAGCGCCAGGCCCATGCTGCATTGATCCAGGGTGCTGTAGAGCGTCTCCTCGGACCTGGCCAGGGCTTCCTGGGCCGCCATCTCGGCGGAGATGTCGACGGCCTGGCCGATGAAGAACTCCAGGCGCCCGTGGGGGTCACGCGCACACGACACGCTCAGATCCACCCAGATGGTGCTGCCATCCCCGCACAGGAATCGCTTCTTGAGCCGGTAGCCATCGCGCCGGTTCGCCAGCATCGCCTCCACCAGTGCCTGCTCCCGGGCGAGGTCGTCCGGATGGGTGATCTCAGGCCAGGAGAGCTGAAGCAGGGTCTCCGCCTCATGGCCGAGCATGGCGCAAAAGGCGGGATTCACGCGGTAGAGCCGGCCGTTTGCATCCGCCAGGACCTCTCCTGCGGCAGCGTTGTCCAGCGTGAGATTCAGGGTCTGCTCGCTCTGGCGCCGCAGGGCCGCTTCCCGGCAGCGCTGGGCAGAGAGCTGCACGGCCACAGCCGCCACGCCGCTGAGCGCCAGCAGCCGGGTGATGTAGTCGACCGAAGGGAAGAAGCCCCAGTAGAGACCGGAGATGATCGCCAGCCCATAGACCTGAACAATCAAAGGGACCATCTGGCGTGGCGTCGCGAAGCTCGCCGAGAGCACCACCACAAGGAAGTAGTAGGGCAGCAGCGGGATGTTTCGCGGCAGGGCAAGATCGAGCAGGAACATCCCGACCAGTGCCACTCGCAGGAGCAGCATCGTGCGACGGTTCTCCGGAACCGCCGGGGATGGTTGCTTGCGTCCCTGCCCCACACCCGCCATAGGGACTTTTCTCACCGTGGTCCAATCAAGCTACCCTTGCTGGGATCACCAATCACCTGCCCTGGCCACGGTCTTAACGCCTACTGGCACACCGCCATTGATGAGGATGGTGGCTGGATTTCGTAGGTATTTATAGCCATCCGCTTGCCCTTGGTGACATTGCAGAAGCCGATCTCTCCGGGCTGGTACGCCAAGAGACCATCACCGCGAGCGTCGGGCCATGCAGAGATTTCCAGTGCTGCACCCGCCGCTGCTGGGTGCGTTTCAGTGAACTCCAGTCCGGGTAAGGCGTTTGCTCCTGCAGGTGCTCCAGCAAGGTGGCGGGTGTCAGGGCCGGATGGCGCGCCAGCAGCGGCAGCAGCAAGGGCTCCCACACCTCATCCAACGGAGCCGGCATGGCCCGGTGCCCTGCGCATGGCAACCGGAATCAGCGCAGCCCCACAAGAGGCGGTCAACCTGTTTGGTTTGGCGCGACCGCTCAACCAGGGTGTCGTCGGACAATCACCAAACGGCCCGAAATGTCAAGCCAGATAACGGAGTTCCGGGTGGCGATGCGGTCGGGGAACGCCGGGTGTTACCAGAACACCCAGATGGAAGGCTGCAGGATCTGATCGAGACCGCCAAAGCGCACCTCGGTGCCAAGGGTGAGCATCCGATCCGGGTGATCAAGCAACCGTTCGGTTCTCTAAAGACCCGGTTGTGCGGGATGGCCAGGAAAGGTGCAAGTTCATCGTGATCGCAGCGCTCACCAATCAATTCTTCCCCGGGTGACAGGTACTGGCGGCATCATGAAGTGGTGAATACTGTGCGTGGCGGGCCTGAATGGTCCTCCAAGTCCTCAACGAATCGGTGGAAAGTGAGCGGCAAAGGTCTGAAGAACTGCCTGTTGTTTCAAAAGCAGGCCGACACCGCGATTGTGACCCCATCCGCTCGACGATCGCCTGGTACCCAGAGATTCCCCAAGAAAAGCCAGGACGACTTGAATCAAAAACGGCAGGGAAGAGAGCTACAAGATCATTCTCAACCTGCCATCGAGTTCTTTCATCAAGTCCCATGTCTTGTCAACGCTGGTCACATGTCCAGTAGCGTCAAAGATAATCACATTGCCCATGGTGAAGGCAAGGGCATCAGCTCGGGTCGTGCGGAATGTCTATTTGCCTGTCGTCAAGATGGGCTTGAAAGCCACTGGACCAAACCGGAAGGCCCAGGCGCGATCAATCACATTCGTGGCTGTCGCCTCTGGGTTCTTTGACGGGCCGATCTGGGTCGGTGGGGGACACTGATCGCCCCCTCGGCGGCCGGGGTGCGGGGTTGGCTCAACGCCTTCGGACAAGGCTTCGCCAACGGTGGGGCCCCTCGCAGGGGTGATGCCCCGCCTCAGGCTCGGCGTGAGGCCAGCTTCGAGCAGGTTCCGATTGCACCGCAGCGTCGTTTTCTGGCCAATAGGACCGAGACCGGAAGACCAGCCATGTGTCACCGAAATCGGCCTCTGTACGCTTGTCTTCTGATTACCACTTCTTGTAGGGCAGAAATTTTCCGCACATGCTGACTTTGACCCTGGTGCCGGCTGGATCTTCCACTTTGTCCACCTCCATGGTGAAGTCGATCGCACTCATGATGCCATCACCGAACTTTTCCTGGATCACATCCTTTAGCGGAAGACCATACACTTGCATGATTTCATAAAAGCGATAAATCAATGGATCGGTCGGGAGCTCCGGATCCAGGCAACCCTTCACAGGAGGAATTGTCAGCTCGTTGGCCAGATCTGGATCCAGATCCAGGGCCGCCAGAAGTGCTTGTGCTTCCTCTGGAGAGGCCGTGGCCTGTCCGTAAAGCAAGCTGGCTATCCATACCTCATCGCGTTGGAGAATTCTTTCAAGCTCGGCAAAACTGACGCCTTTACGGCGCTTGGCGCTCAGCAGGGTTTGGCTGAGAGGGGTCAGTGGGCTCATGGCGCGATCGTGATGGTTGAAATGGGGAAAACGAGGGGCGGAAGCCTGAAGGAGGCTAGGAGGGCAGCCGGATGGCTACGTCTTATTCATGGGCCTGGTTTCCGGGAGCCCATGCTCTTTCAGCCGCTGCTTTACGGCCAGGATGTCTGGATGGCTTTCATCGGGCAGCTCCAGTCACTGACACACCGATCAGATGATAAACCGAACAGAAGATGGTCTGCAGAACCCATGGAGATGATCGTCTTCAAGCCTCTCAAGTCTCTCCAACACCATCGCCATCCAGATGAGGATGTCCATCTTTCAGCAACGCTTGGGATCGTTCCCATGTCCCCATAGCCCTGCAGATCCACCACCTTCCAGAACTGTTCTCGGAAACAGCCCCGCTCACGATCAAGGTCGGCCCGCGCATCACATGGCTTCAGGTCCTGGTGATCGGCGTAGGCGTTGCCCTGGTGGAGCATCGTGAGGACCGCGTCGCAGGACCAGACAGGAGCCGCACTGAGAAGCACAGCGCAGAGGTGCACCCAAGGCTTGGCGGCTTTAGTGCCATCGCACGTCGCGCTCTTATGGATCGCAGCATCCTGGACTGGGCCTTTGCTGCGGCGTCCACCTCCGCGCCGGCGGGTCATGGAACCAGGGTGCGTGTGGTCCAGGCCGTTCCAAACAGGATTGGCTGGCGCATCGTGCAGGATGCACCGCACAGGTCATGAAGGCAGCGAGGCGCGACCACATTGGCGCGACTGAGGTCGCGACACCAGGAGTCCGATTCTGTTCAGCAGCGTCTCGACGGCCACCGTTCTGTCGTTGCGGATCAAGAAGCGGATCATGGGTGGAACCCCCCTCGATGTGGCGGTCTCCCGCCGGTAGGTCGTGGCTGGATTCTGCCTATGATGACAGTCGAGACATGGCCCCAGGTAGAAGAGTCGATACGTGTTGAATGTAGCTATTCCTGAGATCGGCATCAACCGAGAAACTCCTTTGAATGTCTCTCGGAGCTTGCTTGGCGCCGTTGGCACGAATGTAACCGTGCATCATCCTGAGCGAATTCCCGCGACCAAAAGCATCCTGGTTGTGAGTAACCACCGCAGCGTGCTGGATGCACCCCTGCTGATGGCAGCCCTGAACCGTCCAGTCCGGTTTGCTTGTCACCATTACATGAGCCGCGTTCCTGTCTTGCGCGAGATGGTATCGGCGATGGGAGCTTTTCCTCTCGATGCACCTGGTGAAAGGCAACATCAGTTCTTCAACAAGTCAGTTGAATTCTTGCAGTCAGGACAGGCCGTGGGCATCTTCCCTGAGGGTGCGCAGCCAATGGTTCAGGTCAAGCGGGCGAATCAGCTCAGCCCCTTCCATCGAGGTTTTGCCCATCTGGCCCTGGGAGCACAGGTTCGTGATTTGGCCATCCTGCCAGTGGCGATCGCATCAACGGAAGAAGACATGCATCGGCTCGCACCATTGAAGCTGTTCAATCTGTTTGATCCCACGGAACCTCTGTTCAACTGCGGTGGCTGGCATTCCGCTGTTGTCTATCGCCGCGTGCACCTTCTGATTGGTTACCCTGTATGGATTGACGAGGTGCAACGACAGCACTATGGCGGTCGACACGCAGGTCCAATGGCGAAAGAGTTGACCCATTCATGCATGGAGCAGGTCGCTGCGTTACTTCGTTTGGGATTTCAATGACTGAATTTTACGTCCTATGCCAACTGTGAACACAACTCTTGGGCTTCTGACCTCCAAGGTTTCGAAACCAAGTCTTCCGAAGTTTGTCTTTTTGCCAGGGATGGACGGAAGCGGCAAGTTACTGCAGTCGCAATTAGGCAACTTGCAATCAGACTTTGATATCTGCAGCTTGTCAATTCCTTCCAACGACCTTACGGACTGGGACGGGTTGACTGAACGAGTCGTTCATTGGATCAAGAGCGAAAAGCAACAAACACCTTCACGTCCCATCGTTCTTTGCGGCGAGTCTTTCGGTGGTTGTCTTGCCTTGCATCTTGCTGCCAACCATCCGCGCCTCTGTGATCGCCTGGTTTTGGTCAATCCTGCCTCATCGGCAAGACGTCAACCCTGGATGGAGATGGGCGCTTCATTCACCAAGTGGTTGCCAGGTTCCCTGTATCGCCTTTCCACCTTGAGTCTGCTCCCCTTTCTCATCGAACCTCAACGGGTATCGATTTCAAATCAAAAGGCATTGCTGGAGGCCATGTTATCGGTCACGCCATCCAGCGCTGCTTGGAGATTGTCCTTACTCCGCCAGTTCGCTTTGGAGGAACTGCCGCTTGAACGCATTGAACAGCCTGTCTTGATCGTGGCTTCAGGCTCAGATCGACTGCTCCCTTCTGTGCCAGAGGCACGGCGGATCGCCAAGTACCTTCCTAAAGCCAAGATCGCACTGTTGCCAAAGAGCGGACATGCCTGCCTGCTGGAGACGGAGGTGAAGCTGCTCAGTATCTTGCGATCCCAGGACTTTCTATCCGCGTGATGGCCTCCAGGGACGTCGAAGATCAATCTCTTGCCACTCTCTGCCAGTCAGCGTCCGCCAGCATGCACGGATGTTGAATGCCGGAGCAGACTGTCGACAGTGTCTCGTCTCGGTGACGTTTGTGAGCGGGAACTGGAGCGCTCCTGGTGTGAGGTATCCAGCTCCCGTTCCTCTCCCAATCCTTGGCCCGACCATCAACAATTTTAACGCCAAGCCCAGTGGCCTGCCGCCCGTCTGAGTTTCCCAGGGCTTTGTGACTGGCCAAGGCCAGGCCTGGGGAACGCGTCTGAAAGGCCGTGCGTCCCTATGTGCCGCTCTCATCGACCAGTTCATTGGTCATCTGATCGACCTTGTTGCCATCATTGGCCCTGTCCTGCGCGTTTCCCTTCTTACCCGCCTGGACCCCGTCCCCTGTGACAGCGCCGATGGTGGATTGAAGCTTGCTATCTGTTTCTTGTGTTGAGGCAGGGACTTTTTCTGCTTTGGCTCCGAATAGTGCCTGGGGTTGGGTCATCGGACTTGAAAGGGCCATCACTGGAGCTGGAATCAGCAGTGACGCCATCAGTAGGGCCAACGAAAGAATGGACATCAATAAAGTTTTCATGTCAACTCTCATGGGATGGTCTATTCAACCCTAGTGGCTGTTGATGGTCATGCTGAATGATGTGCAGCGAACCTGCATCGACACGCAGCGCTGATTCATCGAACCTGTTGCCAACTTCTGTGCTGTCATTGGCCTTTGACAGTCATTACATCATTTGAAGAGCGCACGCCGTATCTCTGGGGATCCCGTTTGATCCGGACTCCCTTCGGGCCAGTGGTTCCAGCCAGTGACCGGTTCGCTCGCTTCTTGTAACCCCCAAGGCTGACGACTCTTCTTCGTGAGACGTCAACGGTCAGCGGCGCTAGCTGTGGAACTCCCGATCAACCATTGACTGTTGCGATGGCTGTCTGAGTTTTCCTTGGCTGTGTGAATAGACCTGAGTGAATTCCGCACCAATCAATAGAATCTGCGTCGAATAGAAAATCCAGATCAGCAGAACCACCAGTGAGCCTGCTGCTCCGTAGGTGGAGTCAAAGCTGCTGTTGCCGATGTAGAGGCCGATGGTGATCTTGCCGAGGTTGAACAGGACGGATGTGGCCGCTGCACCCACCCACAGGTCTCGCCATGGAACCCTCACATCAGGCAAGTATTTGTATATCAATGCGAACAGAACCGTGATGACGCCCAGCGAGATCATCAGATTCAGGGCCTGCCCCAGAATCGGGAGTCCTGGCATCCATCTGTTGAGCGCATCACCTGCGGCTACGAGAAGGCTGGAAAGCAGCAGCGACACCAACAGCAGAAAGCCAATGACCAGAACCATGGCAAACGAAAGAAACCGTGAGATCAGGAAGGCACCCCATCCGCGCCCTGGCTTTGGTTCCACATTCCAGATCGTGTTCAGGGCCATCTGCAGCTGGCCAAACACACCCGAGGCCCCCAGCAGCAACAGCAAGAATCCGACGACTGAGGCCAGTACGCCTCCGGATCCAGGGCGACTGGCATTCTCAATCATCGCTTGAATCGCTACCGCTCCCTCCTTGCCCACCAGTCCTTGGATCTGACGCACCAGCTCTCCCCGAGCGGCCTCTTCGCCAAAGACGGCTCCTGCGACCGCGATGGCGATCAGCAGCAGCGGAGCCAACGAGAAGATCGTGTAGTACGCCAAGGCAGCGGCATGGAGCGGTACGTTGTCCTTCTTCCATTCAGCAACCGTTTCCCTGATCAGGCGCATCCATCTCCTAGATTGCATGGATCATCCTCGTTCCCACCAACACGTCTTGAGGGTTGAAGCCTAAGGGCGGTTGCTGTCAAGGTGAGCCCCATTTCATGCAGCTTGTCTGCATCCATTGAACACACTTCGATTCACTCTTCTGGACACAACCACCCGTCATCCAGCAACAATCTCTGCCACGCAGGGCCACCTGGTTGGTTTTGCTGTCCATCCGGTGTGTGCTCGGCTGAGGCGTGCTGCCACGGTGGCTCCCCCCCCTGGCGGCTGCAGCAGCCGTGGTGATGGCGCACAGGGCCGTCGCACCCTCATCGCCTGGCTGCCAGCCTGGGATCCATCCAGGACACCAACGCTTGCCACTCGATCCCGCCACCGTTCGGCCCGTCCCCTCCACACCAGCGATGGCTGGCGTGCTCGAGACCCTCGCCTTCCTTCGCGACCCTGATTTCGCCCGCTCGCGCTTCGAGCGCTACGGGGATGTTTTTGAAACCAGCTTGCTGGGCCAGCGCACCGTGTTCATCCGCGGCGAGCAGGCGATGTCCGACCTCCTCGCCCAGGGTGCTGCCATCCAGGGCTGGTGGCCGGACAGTGTGCGGCAGTTGCTGGGACCGTTGTCCCTGGCCAACCGCAACGGCGCCGATCACAAGGTCCGGCGTCGGGTGGTGGGGCAGTTGTTCGCTTCCGCGGCACTGAAGCGCTACAGCCCGGAGATCGTGGCGTTGGTGGAGGGGCTCAACCAGGAGCTGTTGACGGCGCCAGCGCCCGTTGCCCTGGTGCCGCGGTTGCGGCGCTTTGCCTTCAGCGTCATCGCCACCACGGTGCTGGGGCTCGATGGCGCCGATCGCGATGCCCTGTTCGAGGATTTCGAAACCTGGTGCCAGGGCCTGTTCTCCCTCCCCTTCGCCCTGCCGGGCAGCCCGTTCGCTCGCGCCCGCCAGGCCCGTAAGCGCCTGTTGCGGCGCCTCAGCTGTGTGCTCCAGAAGGCCCAGGCCGCTGCGGCCTCGGGCGCCCCGCTCGCCGCTGGTGGCCTCGATCTGCTGGCCGGCGGCCTCGATGAAGCCGGCCTCCCCCTCGCCGACGATGACGTGGCGGAGCAGCTGTTGCTGCTGCTGTTCGCCGGCTACGAAACCACCGCCTCCTCGCTGAGCTGTCTGTTGCTGACCCTGCTGCAGCACCCCGCCGAACTGGACTGGCTGCTGCAGGAGCTGGACGGCTTGTCCTGGCCACCCGCAGAGGCGGATGCTGTGAGTGCCTACGACGCCCTGCGGGCGCCGCGGCTGGATGCGGTGGTGAAGGAGGTGATGCGGCTCACCCCGCCGGTGGGTGGGTTCTTTCGCCGCACCCGCGAGACCATCGCCCTGGCGGGCGTGATGGTGCCGGCCGACCGGGTGGTGCAGGTGAGCATCACCGCCAGCCAGAACCACGGCACTGATCTTGCGGGTCTGGCCGCCTTTCGGCCCCAGCGCCATCTCGAGCCCGACACGACCGTCTTTCTGCTGCCCTATGGAGGCGGCGAGCGCGTCTGCTTGGGCAAGGCCCTGGCAGAGCTGGAAATCCGGCTGCTGGCGGTGGGTCTGCTCAAGCAGCTGTGTCTTGGCTTGGAGCCCGGTCAGGACCTGACACTCTTGGTCATCCCCAGCCCCTCCCCGAAGGATGGACTTCTGGTACGCCCACACCCTCGAAGCACCGCTACCGGTGCAAATGGCGGTCTCCCCGTGGCGTTGATCAGCGAGCCCCGCCTGGAAATGGCCCGTGCTGCAGGCGGCTGGGGCTTCAACGAGCGCGCTGAGACGTTCAACGGCCGGATGGCCATGCTCGGTTTCGTTGCCCTGCTGGCCACCGAATTTGCCATGGGTGGGGAAGCCTTCACCCGCGTCCTGCTGGGCATCGGTTGAGCTTCCCCCGAGGGGCCATCGAAGCTCTCAACCCTGAAACCGCTTGTCCAGCCATTGGGTGACCACATAGACGCCGATGAACATCGGCAAATAGGCGATCCACATGTTGGGAAGCTCAAGCTCCGAGTTATTGATCAGGACAAGCCCCCCGTAGCTGATCAGGCCATAGATCAGCGCTCTGCGCAGGGGCCCAGCGATCGTTTTCAAGTCAGAGCTACTCATTGAGGCGATTCTATTGGACCTGCTGCAAGGCCGACGGATGCCAGCCGCTTGACACTCCAGTTATGGGGAGAGTTCTTGCTTGGATTTCGCTCCATCCATCTGGTTGATGAAGCTGCACACAGGTAACTTCGGGGCCATCAATCTGCAGCCCTATGACTCCACGCTGCTTGGCGTGCTGACCCTGTTTGTTGCCGTCTCTGGGATTGGTCTGTTGCTGGCGCCGTGGACGGGACGCCAGCCGATCCCCTAACCCCTTCCACGCCGCCGCCAGGACAGGACGGTCCAGGTCGCTGGTGATGGAGTGGCCCCGCCCACGGGGATCAGGCGATCGAGCCGCAGTTGGTGGTCGACGCTGGTGAGCCGTCCATAGGCCAGGCCCACGACGGCGAACACCCCCAGCGCCGTCGCCGACGCGATCATGAACAGGATAACGATCTGATAGCGAACGGCCGCCGCCGGCGCTGCTCCCTGGAGGATCTGCCCGGTCATCATTCCCGGCAGGCTCACCAGGCCCATCACCATCATCGCGTTGATCGTCGGGATCATGGCCACGCGGATGGCGTCGCGCACCACCGGCTGACAGGCCTCCCAGCGGGTCGCCCCCAGGGCCAGATCGGTTTCGACCTGATCGCGCCCGCTGCGCAACCCCTCCATGAAACGATCGAGGCCCAGGGAGAGTCCGTTGAGCGTGTTGCCCAGCACCATCCCCAGCAGCGGGATCAGATACTGGGGGTTGTACCAGGGTTGGGGCTGGATCAGCCCCGTCACCGCCAGCCCCGTGACCAGCGCCGAGGAGGCCATCACCGACAGCAGGCTGTTGAGGTAGATGCCGGCAAAGCGGTGCCGGGTGCGCTGCACGGCCGACACCCCCGCGATCATCGCCATCGCCGCCCCCACCAGCAGGATCAGGGGCGCATCGTCCTGGCGGAACAGCCACTCCAGCACGAAGCCAACCAGGAGCAGTTGCACCACCATGCGGACCGAGGCCAACAGCAGGCTGCGGCCGAGGCCGAGGCGCAGCGCGGCCGACAACCCCACGTTCACCAGGATCAACAGGGCGGACAGGGCCAGGCGGCCATCACTGATCGTCAGGGCGCCGGCACTCGAGGGGGTCATCGCTGCAGCTCCAGGGTGCGGGTGGCCAAGCGCTCGATCTGCTCGCCGTCATGGCTGATGAGCACGGCGGCGCGCGGGCCGCCGGCGAGCCAGCCGATCAGCAGGGCCTCGACGGCGGCGGTGGTGGCCCCGTCGAGGGAGGCGGTGGGTTCATCCAGCAGCAGCACCGTTGGATCGAACTGCAGGACCCGCAGCAAAGCCAGCAGCTGCAGCTCACCGCCGGACAACCGTTCGGCGTCGTAGCGCAGGAACGAAGGGTCGCGCCCCAGCGCCGCCAGCCAGCTGGTGATGCGCTCGTGGCTCCAGCCCACTGGCCCGCGATGCTCCCGAAACCGCCACGGCGCGCGAAGGTTTGACTCCACGGTTCCGCCAGCGGCGACGGGCCGCTGCGCCAGATACGACACCATCGCGCGCCAACGGGGCAGGCCCCAGGCCGCCGGAGGGCGTCCCAGCAGGTTGAAGCGTCCTGCCTGCGGGGGATCGAGCAGGGCCAGGGTCCGCAGCAAGAGGGTTTTCCCCGCCCCCGAGGGCGCCACCAGCCCCAGGCGATCACCGGCGGCCAGCTCGAGATCCAGCTGGCTCCAGAGCAGCCGGTCCCCCAATCGCCTCTCAAGGTCCTTAGCGCTCAGGAGCAGGGAGCGGTCGATGGCGGCGGGACGGCTGGGCACCTCTCACGTTGACCCGCGCCGATCCGCAGGCTCTCCAGTCACGTGCTGCTCATGGCGGATTGGCAGCTGCTCCCTTTCGACGCCAACCACAGTTCCACGGTGCCTTGGGGCACGGAGCGTGCATACTTCCATGTGCTCAAGTCGATGGGAAGGATTCCCGGCTTTGTATTGCCTGATCCTTCAACGAGGGCGCTGACAGGTGTGGCTGGTGGCTTGAGCGTGTCGATCTGGGCGATCAGTTTCTTGGCCAGGTCGATGTCGCCCTTGTGGAAGAAGCGAACTGAGTTGTACTGACCGCAACTCCTTGCTGAGGGTTCCACGAGCCGAACTCCCGAGACGATGTACCACCTCTTTGCGGAGAGTTGGCGCAGCAGAGGCTCCAGTTGTTCGGCTAGGGCTGGATCATCCAGATGAACGGTGACAATGGCCAGGCTTGATTCGGTGTAGGGACTTTCGGCATGGGCCGCTTCGAGCCTGACCGCATTGAGTTGGTTGACCACCCTGGCCTGGGCCAGGGAGCTGGCCACCCTCTTGGGATCGGTGATGGCGTCCTGGGCAAGCTGGGAGACGCTGGTTGCCTGTTCACCATTGCTATCTGTGCCCTCCACCTGTTTGCGAAGCGCTTCAATCGCCAGGGCCCCGGCTTCGCCGCAATCGGCTTCGATGGCAGCGGCGGGAGTCAGGCTCTTGCCACCAAGCTTCAGATTCAGATTGAAGACCTGCTGTTTGTAGTAGCTGTTGCAACTCTCGCCAGAACTCTGAACCAGCCGATTCAGCACCCTGGCAGCCTGGTCAACGCCATGGTTGAACTGGGTCTGGGTGGCAGAGACCTGGCGGGAATTGTTGTTCTGGGCATTGATCGACTCTTCACCGGATGACCCTTCAATCAGAAGAATCGAGATTCTCGCCAGTAGCAACTTATCCCTCGGGGCCTTTTCTTTGCCTGGCTCGGTGTTGAGCATGTGCTCAATCGCCAGCAGGGAGATGTCTCTGCCAAGTTGCTTGGAAGTGAGTTTATCGGTGAGATCGCCAACCAGCCCCGCGGTGCGAGATTGTTGGGACAGCTTATTGACCTCGTTGGACGTGATGGTGGCGACAACAAGCCCGATGGTCCCGGCGATGGCTGCGATGCCCGAGACGATATTGTTGAATGTCCTGCCACGTTCAGAGTCAGTCACTCTTGTCCCGCTGAGATCATCAACTGGTTTGTAGTCTCAGCGACACTTCAATGCACTCTTGCTGGGTCATACATTTCTTATTGGTGTTGATGGTGGCCTTCTTTGGCGGCTTTCGATGTCACGATGGCCTCCGGCACCACTGGCTTGGGGATGGCGCAACAGGAGGAACGTCGCCAGCCGATCCGGTCGGTACGGCTGAGCCAGCGGGGAGGGATGCTCCATGTGGAGGAGCGGCAGGGCTGGCACCGCCACTGGCGCGAGCCCTATCGCTTCATGCTGGCCATTCCCTGGCCGGGCTTTCTGCTCAGCATCGCTGCCAGCTACCTGCTGCTCAATCTCGCCTTCACGCTGCTCTACGCCCTCGACCTCGATGGCATCGGCGGGGCCCCCGATGGGCAGCGCCTCACCGTGCTGGATGCCTTTTTCTTCAGTGTCCAGACCCTCGGCTCGATCGGTTACGGGGTGCTCCATCCCAGCAGCCTCTGGGTGAATCTGGTGGTCACGGTGGAGGCCTTCTTCGGGCTGCTGTTCATCGCCGTCACCACCGGACTGGCCTTTGCCCGCTTCTCCCGCAGCCGGGCCCGCCTGCGCTTCAGCCGCGTCGCCACGATCGAACCCTGGCAGGGGCACCCCACCCTCACCTTCCGGGTGGCCAACGTCCGCCAGAACAGCCTGGTGGATGGTCGGATCCGGGCCTCCCTGGCCATGAACGAGCTGAGCGGCGGCCGCCGGATGCGGCGCCTCGTGAATCGTGGTGGCCTTCCAGGGACTCGACGAGATCCTGCTGGCACCGGTGCACTTCCGCTCCAGCTACGGGGCGGCCGATCTGCGGCTGGGGGAGCAGTTCCGCGACATGGTGCAGATCGACGGTCCGGACAGCGTCTGCCTCGATTTCAGCTGCTTCGACGCGACCGATCCGCAGGATCCAGCCCCGCTCCCGCAAGCTCCCGGCCATGGGGAAGGAGAAAGTCGATCTCCGGACCCACCGGCACCACGCCCGTGGGGTTGATCATGGTGTGGCTCCGGTAATAGTGCCGTTTGATGTGGTCCATGTTCACGGTGGCCGCCACCCCTGGCACCTGGTAGAGATCGCGGGTGTAGGCAAACAGGTGTGGGAAATCGACCAGCCGCCGGAGGTTGCACTTGAAGTGCCCCACATAAACGGGATCGAATCGCACCAGCGTGGTGAACAGGCGCCAGTCGGCCTCGGTGATCGCAGAGCCCAGCAGATAGCGCCGGGTGGCCAGCTGCGCGTCGAGGTCCGCCAGGGTGCGGAAGAGTGGATCCAGCGCCTCTTCGTAGGCCGCCTGGGTGGTGGCGAAACCACAGCGATAGACCCCGTTGTTCACCGTGCGGTAGATCCGTTCATTGAGGCGGTCGATCTCCTCGCGCAGCGCCGCGGGATAGAGGTCACCGTCCATGGCGCCCAGATGATCAAAGGCGCTGTTGAACATGCGCAGAATCTCTGAGGATTCGTTGCTCACGATCGTGCGCCGTTGCCTGTCCCACAGCACCGGCACGGTCACCCGGCCGCTGTAATGGGGATCGGCCACCGTATAGAGCTGGTGCAGCGCCTCTGCGCCTTCGTTGGGATCCGCCACCACCCCCTCCGCCGCCTGGAAGGTCCAGCCCTGGTCGCCCATGAACCAGTGCACGACGGAGAGCGGGATCAGATCACCCAGCCCCTTCAGGGCGCGCACGATCAAGGTGCGATGGGCCCAGGGGCAGGCCAGCGACACATAGAGGTGGTAACGGCCTGCTTCGGCAGGAAATCCAGCCTCGCCGCTCGGGCCGGCCGACCCGTCCGGGGTGATCCAGTGGCGGAAGGCGGATGTAGATCGCTCGAAGCGACCGGCGCTTTTGCCGGTGTCGTACCACTGGTCCTTCCAGACCCCGTCCACCAGCAGGCCCATCACCGTCGGAATGTCTGGGGCGGACCCTAACGGGCCTGTGGCGCCACCCGTTCCCCCGGCAGCCGCTGGCCGCTGTCGGTGGGAATCGGCCCCATGGTGGAGAGATCAGCAGCGCCGATCCCGTGACGCCACGCCATGGCTATTTGCGCTGGATTGCGCTGGCCCTTTGCGCTGGCCTGCTGGCTGGGCTGCTGGGGAGCCTGACGCCGCTGACGCCTGCAGCGCAGGCCCAACCCGAGGAGTTGCGGGGGGTGTGGCTCACCGCCAACGACATGCCCGTGCTGCGCGACCGCGGCCGGATGCAGGCCGCCGTGAACCAGCTGGCGGAGCTGGGCTTCAACCGGCTGTACCCGGTGGTGTGGAGCGGCGACGTTGCCTATTACCCCAGCCGCGTCAGTGAGGAGCGCCAGCTGCAGGACTTCACCTTCAAGGGCCTGCAAGGGCAGGACATCCTGGGCGAACTGATCAGCGCCGGCCGCAACCGGGGGCTGAAGGTGATCCCCTGGTTTGAGTTCGGCTTCATGGCGCCACCCGATTCGCCGCTGGCGCGTCGGCACCGCAGCTGGCTCACCCAGAAGCGCGATGGTGGACTCACGTCGATCAGCGCCGCCGGCACGGTGGTGTGGCTCAATCCCTTCCGGCCGGAGGTCCAGCAGCTGATCACCGACCTGGTGCTCGAAGTGGTGAGCAACTACGGCGCCGATGGTATCCAGTTCGACGACCACATGAGCCTGCCGCGGGAGTTCGGCTACGACCCCTTCACCACGGCGCTCTACCGCAAGGACACCGGCAAGGCTCCCCCGGCCAACCCCGAGGACCCCGCCTGGGTGAAATGGCGCGCCGACCGCATCACTGTCTTCCTGCAGCGCCTGGCCCAGGCGGTACGCGCCGCCCGTCCCGGTGCCCTGGTCTCGATTTCGCCCAACTACTACGACTTCGCCTACAAGCTGCAGCTGCAGGACTGGCGCGAGTGGGTGCGGCGCGGCATCGCCGATGAACTGCTGGTGCAGATCTACAGGCCCGATCTGGACAGCTACCTGCCCCATCTCAGCCGCCCGGAGGTGCAGGAGGCCCGCCAGCGCATCCCCACCGCCATCGCCGTGATGAGCGGCCAGCGCAACCGACCCACCCCGCTGGCGCTGATGGCCCAGAAGCTGGCCGCCAACCGGGCCCAGGGCCTGGGAGTGGCGTTCTTCTACTTCGAGAGCCTGTGGAGCCTGGGGCCCGAGGCAGCGGAGGAGCGTCTTGCTGGCCTGGCAGAGATGCTTGGGGCCCCGGGGCCACCAGCCCCCTAGTGCCTGAGCCGCCGCCGCCTCCCGCCCAGAACAAAGCCCGGAGCGTTGGCCCCGGGCTTCAGGTGTGGTTGGTTGTGGGTCGGAGCCGCTGGCGCTGGCACCTGGGGCCAGGTGTCAAGTGGGACGTTCCGTTGGGTCCGGGGCACCTGTCAGCGTTGGAGTGAGCGGTGCAGTGGATGGCGTGGCGTTGCAAGAACAGCCGTGACACGCCTGGAACGTCAGAGATCCGTTGAGAGTGTTGGAGCAGGGGCCGGATCGTCAGCGCGCTCCTGGTGTCTGCTCCGGGGGGGTGTCTTCCATCACTGAAGCCTCCGAGTCCCGATGCCGTCACCATCGTTCAGCCCACCGATGCGGGCAACACCTTCTGGGTGATCGACACCTGTCTTCATTGGCGGCAACGGGTCTTCATGAAGGGGATGGCGGCGGTCTTGGCCAGGGCGATCAGCAGGAGCACCGTTGGCTCTGCCAGCAACGACTGACTGAGTGACAGCGCCAGTTGGATGAGCTGAGCGACAGGGGCCCGCTGCCGCTCACCATCTGACAGCCACTCCATACCCCGGCCGATCTCGCCCAGGGTCAGCACGCCCAGCGTCAGCACGCTCAGGAGCAGCTGCCGCGATGGGCGCTGCTCAAACCACTGCAACGCCCGGGTCTCCGGGTCGGTGCGGCGCAGCTCGGAGATCACGTTGGTAGGGATCAGATAGCCAGCAGCCAGGCCTCAGGGGTCCCCATCTCTCGGCAGACCCGGGCACCGCTCCAGAACCAGAGCTTCGGCCTCCACCAGCGGCGAGCGACGGATGAAAGCCACCACTTCACCATGGGAGGTGAGCTGCTGCGGCTGTTTCTGGGCTTGCCTCACGAGCTCCGACAGGCGGAGCAGGGCCGCGGACGCCATCGCTTTACACTCTGTTACAGTTCTTGAAACAAACCGTCACACACATGACCAACACCGCTTCCCGCTTCGGCTTCGTCGCCTTCGCCGAAACCTGGAATGGTCGCCTTGCCATGCTCGGCTTCGTGATCGGCCTCGGCACCGAGCTGCTCACCGGCCAGGGCATCCTCTCCCAGATCGGTCTGGGTTGATCGCCATGGGAACCGACTACACCCCCGCCATCACCGTCGTCGTCGCCCTTGTGGTGCTGCTCACCGGCATGGTCTCCTTCGTGCTCAGCCGCCCCAGCGACCTTGAGCCCAGAACCCGCTGACCGTCTGACGGCTCAAGCTTTCCCCCCCTTCTTCCTGAACCCATGACCAACCCCCCCGCCAACGCCCCCTTCCTGCAGGGCAACGACGAGCGTTCCATCCACATGGAGCAACTCAAGCGCGTTGAGCTGTTCAACGGCCGCGCTGCCATGCTTGGCCTGGTGATCGGTGTCCTCACCGAAGCCATCACCGGTTCCGGCATCGCCCATCAGATCGGCCTTGGTGCCCTGACCGACGGTTACGCCGCCTGCCGCACCCAGTTCCTGCCGTTCTGCTTCTGATCGCCCCGTCCTGATGCTGATCACGCCGTTCTGATGTTGATTCCGCCCCCCCTCTGTCCTTTCACGGCCGCCCGTATCGCCGGTCTGCAGGCCACGGTGCTGCTGCTTCTCACCTTGCTGATCAAGGCCAAGGTGCAGATCAAGGCGGCATCGGCCCTGGGCCTGTTCCTGCTGGCCCTGCAGACCCTGGTTTTCCTGGCCGCTGCGGGAGCCCTGGGCTTGGTGGCCATCGGCGGCGCGGCCCTGGTTCTGAACCGTCCGCGGTCGGCCGAGGCCTGAAGCCATCACGGCCACTGCCATGACCCACCCGCTGCAGCCACCCCTGGGTGAGGCCTCCCTCAGGGCCCTGTTCACCAAGCCCTACGGCGAACCCGGCCCCACGGCTCAGCAGTGGCGGGCCGTTTACGACGACGACGTCCATTTTCAGGACCCCACCCAGGAACGGCGTGGCCTCAGCGCCTACATCGAGGCCCAGGAGGCTCTGATGCAGCGTTGCGACGATGTGTTCCTTGAGCCTGCCGCCGTGGCCATCTCCGGGGACACGGCGTTCGTCGAGTGGACCATGGGCCTGAAGATCAAAGGCCTCGAATTCGTGTATCCCGGCACCACTCGCCTGCGTTTCGGCGCTGACGGAAAGATCGTCGAACACCGGGACTATTTCGATTTCGTCGGCCCCACCTTCGCCCCGGTTCCGCTGGTGGGAGGTTTTGTGCGCTGGCTCTACGGCCGGTTCGTGTCCTGAAGTCCCCTTCCGGAGGGGCATGCGCTCCAGGTGATGACAATCGGCCCAACGCCACAGCAGGACCCCATCCATCCACTCCGCCTCTTGTCTGCGGTGGTCGCTAGCGGGGCCTTCGCATCACGTAACCGGTGCAGACGGCACGGTGCAGGGTGGTCACCCCAAAACGGAACCCCTCCTCGGCGGCGATGGCCACCACCTGGTAAGCATCGACCCCACGAAGGCTGGTCCGCAGCCTCTCGGAGGCTGCCGCATGGACCAGAAACCGCTCCAGCTGCTCCTGCTCCTCTCCTTCGCCGATGTCCATGGGGCCGAGTCCCTCAGCGGCCATGGCCAGGGGGGAGGATCTGGCTCGGCCTCGCCGATCGGTGACTCCGGGACGGGCGAACCGGGCGGGGCCCTGTGAGGCGTGCCAACCGGGCCAGGGGTGAGCCGGCCCGGCGCAAGGCCTCCTGTTGCCGCTCGCGGTAGGGGCGATCCACGGCTTCCATCGCTTCGAGGTCGTCATGATCGTGGACGCCATAGAGCAAGCCAGTGATCCGCTCCGCGTCCATGGCCTCCGCAGCGGCCTCCTGCCAGAGTCGCGCGCTCCGGGAAGGGTCGCCCCGACGGAATTGGGCGTCGGCCAGCTGTCGCGTGAGCGCGAACACCAGCTGCCGCTCTTTGAAGGCAGAAAAACTGCCTTCGAACTGATGGGGGAAGCAACCGGTGGCCATGGGAGGTGTCCTGCTGCTGGGCTCCGGGGGTGGCCGCAGTGGCGACGCCCTCCAGGAGGTGGTTGGCCTTAATCGTATCGGTTGTTACCAGATTTGAGGTGCCACTGCCGGACCTTGCCTTCGCCCAGCGGCCTACCCCGAGGGGGCCCGGTGCCATGACAGGGCCGTCAGGGTGGCAGCACGCCCTCCGTCGATGCATGTCCCCCTTCCCGTATCTGGTCATCGTTCACGCCCTGGCCGCCACGGTGTGGACCGGTGGCCACCTGGTGCTCGATCTGGGTGTGTTGCCCAAGGCCCTGCGGGAGCGGAGCGCTGATCGCATCCGTGACTTTGAGGCGTTCTTCGAGCCCCTTGGCCTCACGGCCCTCGCCCTGCAGGTGATCACCGGCCTCTGGATGGGCTGGATCCTTCTGCCTGACTTCCATGGCTTGTTTGACCCAGCCAACCCGATCGGCCTGCTGGTGGGGACCAAGCTGCTGTTGTTGACCGCCACCGCCGCCCTGGCCGTGCATGCCCGGCTGCGCCTGATCCCCAACCTCACGGACGCCACCCTGAGTGGCCTGGCCTGGCACATCCGCGGCATCACCGCCCTGGCGATCGCCTTCGTGGTGGTGGGGGCCCTGATCCGCCTCGGCGGTGTGCTGGGCTGAGCGAGTCGCTTTTTCGCAGGAGAAGGCAACCACTTCCCAGGCCGCCTCCCGTCGTCAGGCCCGCCAACGCCGACGCAACTGAGGGCTTCAGCCGTTCAGTGGGTGCAGCCACGGACGACCAAGGTGCGGTTATGACAGCGGCCTGGTGCGCCTCGGCGGGTTTCGGTTCCGGTCCAGACGGCTGAGGACGTAGTAACTGGCAAAGCCGACCACCACCATGGCGAGCATGAAGGCCGGATAGGACACACGCCAGTTTTTGGGGCCGGTGATCATCGTCCATTCGGACATGCCGCCGATGCCCGCCAGCAGGGTCAGTGGCATGAAGATCGTTGTGATCAGTGTCAGGCGCCTGACGGTGGCGTTGGTGTCGTTGGCGGCTTTGGCCATCTGATTGTTGAGCATCGACAGATACATCTCCATCAGGCTTGTGACGATGTCCCGATACGACTCGGTGACCTCGTAGAACCGCACCAGATGGTCATAGATGTCGCGATAGTGGTAAAGGGCTTTCTCTGAAATCAGAGGAAAATCGCCTCGGCAGATCTTGCTGAGGATCTCTCGTTCGTGAAACAGACTCTTGCGAAGTCTCAGCAGATAGCGCCGAAACCTGATCAGCTCAGCGGGTTTGAAACTGGCCGGATCCGCAATCAGGGCTCCCTCCACATCATCCAGTTCATCCTCAAGGGCTTCGATGGCCACAAACTTCTGATCGACGACGTGATCGAGGATCAGTTCCATGAGGTGCGACGGGCCCTGGCGGACGTCGTCGATGCCCCTTTCGGCAATCCGCTGAACACCATCGAGATAGGAGCGGTGCCTGGAATCAAGATGACTGATGCTGACCAGAAACCTCTTGCCGAGGAACAGGTTGATTTCGCCCACTTCCAGGGTGCACTGGTCGTACTGAAACGTGTTGAAAAGGATGAAAGTGTTGTCTGGGAACTCGTCCACCTTGGGAATTTGGTTGTCATCAAGGCAATCTTCGATGGCCAGCGCGTGCAGGCCAAGCAGGCCGACAAGCTCCGCCAGATCGTCCCTGGTGGCCTCGCGGTAGTGCAACCAGGCGAACCCTTCCGCCTCGGCGGCCGTGACAGCCTCCACCGGCGATGCCACGCGCTTCGCAGGTCCATCGCGTCCGATGACATAGAAGCTGGCGTCAGACACGCGCTCTTGTGCAGATGGCTTTCGCCAGCGTAGGCAGGCCTGCTACCGCCTTCCCAGGAACGCCCAGCCGGGAGGTCAGCTTGAACCTCCATCCTGCCAACGGCCCACGGCAAAGCGTTCCGTTCCGTCATGCTGGAACAAGTCCTTCAGGACCGGATGCCCCATCACGTTGATCGCCCCACCAAAACCTGCGTGGTCTGTGGTCGACCGTTCCAGTGGCGTAAGAAGTGGAAAGACGTCTGGGAGGAGGTTCGCTATTGCTCGGAGCGTTGCCGGCGGAACCGCAACCGTGCACTCCCTGAGGCTACCGATCGCCCCCAGATGTCGAATTCCCTCAGCAGCGACCTGCATGGAGCATCGGCGACAGGTTCCAGCGGCGGTCGCCAGCCTCGGAGCACACTGGACCGCGGGATGTCGATGACATCTCCAGATGTTCAAGCGTTGCGTTGCATCCTGCAAGCAGGAGATGTTGCTTGATGAAAGGATCAGGTTGGACGCTGAAAGCAGCAGCGGTCCCATCAACATCACTTCGATGTCGCTGGTGCCATGGCCATCGATGTCTCCTCGCGTCAGGGCATGATTCTGCCGTCGGTTCTGTTCCAGCCGCCGTTGGTCGGCCTGCCCGAAGAACGCCCTTGAACCGATCCCGTTGAAGTGCTGCAGGCCAGCTTGGCTGCTCTCGGCGCGAACGTGGACGAAGGTGTCGCTGCCCCCGCCGTGATCCGATCGAATCCTGTCCTGGAGTTGCAATCAGGCTCGCACAACTCGACACCTAGATCCTCATCGGAGGAGCGGCTTTGATCGTGATGCTGTTCCGGTCAATGCTGAGGGAGTTGCTCTGGTCCGGCTGCAGTGGCTCAACGCTGCAACCGGACCTGACGACGTCGTCGTAGAGAGTGTTTCCTGACGGATTGTTGATCGACAGGGCGGCGGCGGCCATGGTCCTACCCGTTAGCCCAAACCCAACGTCGGTGTCATGGGCTGCACGCCAGCCAGCGCTCGCTGCGGCGCAGGCCCTCCTCGCAGTCGCCTTGCATCAGCAGACCCGCCCCGCCCCAGAGCAGTCGCGGTGCGAGATCCAGCGGGCCGCTGCCCAGCTCCCGCAGCGGCGTGAAGCCGAGTCGCCGGAAGTAGCGCCGCAGGCGCCGGTGCTGGCGTTCCCCATCGCGGATCGCCAGCAGGCGGGCCGAGCGGCAGGGGGTGGTTTCCAGGGCCCAGGCGAAGGTGGCCGCCCAGATCAGCGGCCCCACGGCCGCGGTGCGCTCCCCCTGCACCCGCAGCGTGTCAAGGCGCAGGCCATCGGCCAGGGGCAGGCACCAGCCCTTGAGTTCCCCCAGCAGCAGCGGCGGCTGCTCCGCCCGCGGCCGGGCGACCGCCACCCTCAGCCCCCGTACCCCCGCCAGTCCCTTCACCTGCAGCCGCAGCAGCAGTCCATGGCCCCTGGCCCGCTCCTCCAGCGCAGCCAGGCTCAACATGGCTGGCCGGCTGCGGGCTCCGGTGCAGGGAACGATTCGGCGGCGAGCACCGCCTCCAGGGGCAGCGGGCCATGGATGTGGGGGAAGCACTCGCCCGTGTCCGGAGCCGGCTCCCAGAGCAACGGGGCCGTCAGGCGATCGGGGGCGATGGTCAGCAGCAGCACTTCCCCCGCATCGGCGTAGAAGCGCCCGTAGGTGGCCTCCACCTGTTCGGCCCCGCTGGCATGGATGAAGCCCACGTCCTGCAGCGATTGCCCGCGGGTCGAGCGTTCGTACACCCCTGCGGCCCGGGCCTGGCGCCATTCGTCGGCCAGGGCCAGGTGGTAGATCCACCCGGCCGAGCGCCAGGGCCGCCGCGGCGCCCAGGGCCAGGCCATCACGGCCCCCAGTTCGGGCCCCTGCAGGAACCGTTGCAGCCAGCGGTGCAGCGGAGCCAGATCGCTCTGCCGATCGAAGTCCTCCGCATCGGCGAGTCGGAACTGGCGCACGAAGGGCAGCAGGGCCAAATCGGCCAGGCAAGGACGCCCCCCCACCAGCCAGCCGCTGCTCTCCAGGGCGGAACTCCAGCAGCGCAGGATCTCCAGCGCCGCGCCGCGATGCCGTTCCGGGTCGTCGCCGGGATAGCGGTGGGCGTACTTGAAACGATCCAGATGGTGCTTGAAATCGCCATCGTTCTGCGCGATCAGGGCGGCGATCCTGGCCCGCTCCCCAGCGGCGGCGGCATCGGCCCCGCAACGTTGCAGGTCGCCGGGGTCGTGCCGCGCCAGTGCCCAGGCCATCACCGCCAGGCTGTCGGGCCGCACCCGGTCGGCCCCTTGGAGATCGGCGCACGCTTCCGGCGGCAGCACCAGCACCGGCACGGTGCCAGCGGCGGAGGCCTCGAGCAGTTCGGGGGGCTTGCGGCCCAGGTGCACCTCCCGAACCTCCAGATCCAACCCCGGCCTCAGCTCCGCCGCCGCCAGGGCCAGCCGCGCCCGGATCGCATAGGGGCAGCGGCGGAAGCTGTACAGGATCGGCAGGGCGGCCGCCATCGGTTCAGGCGCCGGCGTTGGGCATCGCCCGGCCGATGTGCGGCTCGCCGCAGGCCTCGGCCCGCCGCATCTGGCGCTGGCGCTCGGCGAAACGCTCCCGGTCGGCCGGGGTGAACCGATCGATGCAGTGGCGGCAGCTCACCCCCGCCACGTAGCTGTCCAGCTGCAGGTCGGCCGGGGCCAGGGGCAGCCCGCAGGCGTGGCAGACGTGATAGCAGCCCGGCTGCAGCTGGTGGTTGAGGGCCACCCGCTGATCGAAGACGTAGCACTCCCCCTTCCAGCGGCTCTCGGCTTCGGGCACTTGTTCCAGGTAGTTGAGGATGCCGCCCTGCAGCTGCAGCACGTCCTCGAACCCCTGGGCCAGCAGGTAGGCCGTGGCTTTCTCACAGCGGATGCCGCCGGTGCAGAACAGCGCCAGCCGCTGCGGGCGCTTCTCGGCCAGCAGCGGCCGCAGCCGTTGCTCCACCCAGGCGGGAAAGTCGCTGAAGGCCTCGGTGCCGGGGTCAATGGCGCCTTCGAAGCTGCCCAGGGCCACCTCGTAGTGGTTGCGGGTGTCGATGGCCAGGGTGCCGGGATCGCCAAGTACGGCGTTCCATTGCTCGGGCGGCACCGGCACCCCGGTGCCCAGGGACGGCTGCGCCGTGGGCTCGGCCATCGTCACGATCTCCGCCTTGAGGCGCACCTTGAAGCGGTGGAACACCCGCCCCTCGGCCTGACTGCGCTTCACTTCCAGGTTTGCCAGGCGGGGGTCGGCCTGCAGCAGCTCCAGCAGGGCGGCGACGCTGGAGGCCGTTCCGGCGACCGTGCCGTTGATGCCCTCGGTGGCCAGCAGGATGGTGCCCAGCAGACCTGTTTCGCTCCCCAGCGCCACCAGCCGGGTTTGCCAGTCCGGCAATTCCTCGCTGGAAAGGGGGACGAAACGGTAGAACGCGGCGACCTGCACCCTCAGCGGCCGGCGGCGGCCGCCAGCGGCTGCTCCTCCAGCTGCATCCGCACCCCGGCGGCCTGCAGCAGCTCCTGGTCGCTGGCCACCGCCGGGTTGGAGGTGGTGAGCAGGGTGTCGCCGTAGAAGATCGAATCGGCGCCCGCCAGGAGGCAGAGGATCTGGGCTTCCCGCCCGAGCTGCTCGCGCCCGGCGCTGAGCCGCACCCGGCTGTGGGGCATGAGGATGCGGGCGGTGGCCACCATCCGCACCAGCTCCAGGGGGTCAATCGCGGGCTGCTCCTCCAGCGGGGTGCCCTCCACGGCCACCAGGGCGTTGATCGGCACGCTTTCCGGGTGGGGATCCAGGCAGGCCAGCACCTGCAGCAGCCCGGCCCGGTCTTCGGGGCCTTCGCCCAGCCCGATGATGCCGCCGCAGCAGAGCTCGATGCCGGCACCGCGCACCCGCTGCAGGGTGTCGAGGCGTTCCTGGTAGGTGCGGGTGGAGATGATGCGGTCGTAGTGCTCGGGGCTGGTGTCGAGGTTGTGGTTGTAGGCGGTGAGTCCCGCCTCCGCCAGTCGGGCCGCCTGGTCGCCTGTGAGCATGCCGGCGGTGACGCAGGCTTCCAGGCCCAGTTCCCGCACGCCGCGAACCATGGCGAGCATGGCCTCGAACGGCGCCCCATCGCGGATCTCCCGCCAGGCCCAGCCCATGCAGAAGCGATGGGCACCGGCCTCCCTGGCCTGACGGGCACGCTCCAGCACCGGTGCCACCGCCAGCGCCGGCTGGCCGCCCACGTCGCTGGGGTGGTGCATCGACTGGGGGCAGTAGGCGCAGTCCTCCTCGCAACCTCCCGTCTTGACGCTCAGCAGCGAGGCCAACTGCACGTGGTAGCCGGGGTTGGCGCTGCGGTGGACGCCCTGGGCCTGCCAGAGCAGATCCATCAGGGGCAGTTCAAGCAGGGTCTGGATCTCCTGGCGGGACCAGTCGTGGCGCAGGGTCATGGGGCGTTCTCCACACCGTTCTGGACGCCGCCGAAGCGGCGCTGGCGCCCCTGATAATCGAGCAGCGCCGCCAACAGGGCCCCGGTGTCGAAGTCGGGCCAGAGCACCTCGGTGATGTGCAGCTCTGCATAGGCCAGCTGCCAGAGCAGGAAGTTGCTGATGCGTTGCTCACCGCTGGTGCGGATCAGCAGGTCGGGGTCGGCATCGCCGGCGGTGAACAGCTCGGCGGCGAACAGATCCTCGTTGATGCTGGCCGGATCGAGTTCGCCGCGGGCCGCCCGCTCCGCCAGGTGCCGGGCCGCCCGCACCAGCTCGCTGCGGCCGCCGTAGTTGGTGCAGACGTTGAAATGGATGCCGTTGTTGGCGGCGGTGCGTTCGGTGGCATCGCGGATCAGGTCCTTCAGGCCTTCTGGCAGCGGCTCCAGATCGCCGAGGAAGCGGATGCGCACCTGCTGGCGTTCGAGCGCTTCCAGCTCCCGGGCGAGCACCCGCTCGAACAGGGCCATCAGGAAGGCCACCTCCTCGCCGGGTCGGGTCCAGTTCTCGGTGGAGAAGGCGTAGGCCGTGAGGGCACCGATGCCCCAGTCGCTGCAGTGACGCAGGGTGCGCTTGAGCGTCTCCACCCCGGCACGGTGACCCATGGCCCTGGGCAGACCCCGCTGCCGCGCCCAACGGCCGTTGCCGTCCATGATCACCGCCACGTGACGGGGCAGCCGAGCCGGATCCAGCTGGGCGGGCAGCTGATCGGGATCGGACGATGGAGTGGTCGCCAGGGCGCGACTCATCCGCGATGTTCCGGCGGGTCCGCCGCCACGCTACGCCCCGTGGGCGCGGAGGCCAGGGCCTCGGTGAGCAGGTCGTGCAGCCGGCTACTGGTGATCGGCCGCTCCAGCCGCCCCTGGGAGGCCAGCGACAGGGTGCCCGTCTCCTCGGAGACGACGATGCAGAAACAGCCGTCGTGGCGTTCGGTCAGGCCCATGGCGGCCAGGTGGCGGGTGCCGTAGCGGTTCAGCCCCTGGCGGGAGAGGGGCAGGATCACGCCCGCCGCCACGATGCGGTTCTTCTGAACCAGCACGGCGCCGTCGTGCAGGGGCGTGTCCATGGCGAAGAGGTTCAGCATCAGCTCGACGGAGAGATGGGCGTCGATGCGGATGCCGGGGTTGAGGAAGTCCTCGGGGCGCAGGTCGCTGCCCAGATCAAGCACGATCAGGGCGCCGCAACGGGCCTGGGAGAGGCGGCCGGCCGCCTCGGTGAGCATGCTCACCGACCCCGACGCCAGCTGATCACGGCTGCGGTCGGCGAACAGCACGCCCAGGCGTCCGGTGCCGAGAAGCTCCATCAGGCGCCGCAGTTCCCCCTGCCAGAGGATCGCCAGGGCGAGGCTGCAGGCCAGCACCAGGGCGTCCACAAGGCTGCTGGTGAGCGGCAGGTTGGCGTAGCGCTGCACGAACCAGGCCAGTGCCACCAGAAACAGGTAGCCCCGCAGCAGCCAGAGGGTGCGGGCCTCCGTGACCCTGCCGAGCAACAGCAGCCCGAGCAGGGAGGCGAACAGAAGATCAAGCAGCAGGCGGAAGTCGATGAGCCGCAGCCAGATCACAACGCAGGAGAGGGGCAGGCCGGTTCAACGCAGGGCCGCCTGATGGGCTCAGGATACCGGCAGGAGCCGGTGGGGCAGAACGTCGTAGCGCAGTAGGTCTTCCGGCTGTTCCCGCCGCTGCACCACCTCGGCCACGCCGTCGTGGACCAGCACCGCCGCCGGTCTCGGGATGCGGTTGTAGTTGGACCCCATCGCGGCGTTGTAGGCGCCGGTGGCGAACACGGCGAGGACGTCCCCGGGGGCGGTGGCCGGCAGACGGACGTCGTGCAGCAGAACGTCGCCGGACTCGCAGTGCTTGCCGGCCACGGTCACCAGGTCGGTGCCCTCGGCCAGGGGGCGGTTGGCCAGCACAGCCGTGTACAGCGATTGATAGGTGATCGGTCGGGGGTTGTCGCTCATGCCGCCATCCACCGAGAGGTAGGTGCGCAGGCCTGGAATCTGCTTGCGGCTGCCCACCGTGTAAAGGGTCAGGCCGGCCGTGGCCACCAGGGAGCGGCCGGGTTCGCAGAGCAGCCGCGGCAGCACCAGCTGGCGCTGGCTGCAGGCCTCCGCCACGGCCCCCGCGACCACCCGCACCCACTCCTGGATGCTCGGGGGATCATCCGAGCCCACATAACGGATGCCGAGGCCACCACCGACGTTGAGGTCGCCGCAGGGGTGGCCCAGGGAGCGGGCCAGGAGCAGGGCCTCCGCCATCACCGCCGCCAGGTCCCGGTGGGGTTCCAGTTCGAAGATCTGGGAGCCGATGTGGGCATGCAGACCATCGACCAAGGCCCAGGGGCAGCCGGCCAGGTGGCGCAGCACCGATTCCAGCTGGTCGGGGTCGAAGCCGAACTTGCTGTCCAGGTGGCCGGTGCGGATGTACTCGTGCGTGTGGCATTCGATGCCCGGCGTGAACCGCACCAGCAGCCGCACCGGCTTGGCCCGCCCGGACGCCAGGGTGGAGAGCAGCTCAATGTCGTTCCAGTTGTCGAGCACCACGGTGACGCCGCGGTCGATGGCGAGCTGGAGCTCCTCGGCCGACTTGTTGTTGCCATGGAAGACGATCCGCTCGGCCGGCATGCCGCCCTGCAGCGCCGTGAGCAGTTCGCCGGCCGAGACGGCATCGAGGCCCAGCCCCTCGGAGGCCACCAGTGCCGTGATCGCCAGGGAGCTGTTCGCCTTGGAGGCATAGAGGGCCAGGGCGTCGCCGGGGTAGTGGCCGGCCAGCGCCAGGCGGTAGGCCCGGCAGGTGGCCCGCAGGGTCTCCTCGTCGATCACATACAGCGGGGTGCCGTAGGTCTGGGCCAGTTCGCCCAGGGCCACCCCACCCACCTCCAACCGGCCCAGGGCATCGAGCCGGGCCGTGAGCGGGGCCAGGTTGCGGTTGGGGCTGAGGTGATCGAGGCCCTGCTCAAACGCCGCCGCGGCTTCTCCGGCGACAGGGGCGACCGAATCGGTTGCCGGAGATGCGCTGGTCACCATGACGGCGTGCCCGAGGACGGGATACAAGCTGTCTGATCGTAAGGATCTCTGCGCGCGTTGGCTGTGCCGTCCCCGTCACCGCTGCCAGCCCCGACCCTGATCCAGCTGGCCCCGAAGCATGCCGGCGCCTGCCTGGAGCTGGATCGGGCCGCTCTCGGCGGCCTCTGGAGCCAGGCCCAGTGGCAGCGGGAGCTGGAGGAGGAGGCCAGACCAGGCCTGGGCTTGCGCCAGGGGCAGGAGCTGCTGGCCATGGCCTGCGGCTGGCTGGTGGTTGACGAGCTCCACATCACCCTGGTGGCGGTGGCCCCAGGCCACCGCCGCCGGGGACTGGGGAGCCGGATCCTTCAGGAGCTGATGCAGGCCGGGCTGCGCGGCGGCGCCACCCGGGCCACCCTGGAGGTGTCGGCCATGAACGGTCCTGGAAAGGGGCTGTATGAGGCCCTGGGGTTCCGCACCGCCGGCATCCGTCGTGGTTACTACCGCAGTGGCGAGGATGCCCTGATCCAATGGGTCAGCCTGAAGAGGTGAAAGGGTGCGGATAACCGTAGATATCTATACCTACATCCCACAAATCTGGAGGTGTTGTTTGTTTTCAGCTGCCCCTGAGCGCCTGCGGCGCAGTGCTTTGGCCTGAGAGTTGTCCCGGCCTCCCACGCAGCCCTTCAATCCTGATAGGTTGGTTGCACTTGCATCAGGTCCCGCCCCATGTTCGAGCGGTTTACCGAGAAGGCCATCAAGGTGATCATGCTGGCCCAGGAAGAGGCCCGCCGCCTCGGCCACAACTTCGTCGGCACCGAGCAGATCCTGCTGGGCCTGATCGGCGAAGGCACCGGTGTCGCCGCCAAGGTCCTCAAGTCGATGGGGGTCAACCTCAAGGACGCCCGGGTCGAGGTCGAGAAGATCATCGGCCGCGGCTCCGGCTTCGTCGCCGTCGAGATTCCCTTCACCCCACGGGCCAAGCGGGTGCTGGAACTCTCCCTTGAGGAAGCTCGCCAGCTCGGCCACAACTACATCGGCACCGAGCACCTCCTGCTCGGCCTCATCCGCGAAGGTGAGGGCGTCGCGGCCCGCGTGCTTGAAAACCTCGGCGTCGACCTGGCCAAGGTCCGCACCCAGGTGATCCGCATGCTGGGCGAGACGGCCGAAGTGGCGTCCGGCAGCTCGGGCAAGGGTTCCACCAAGACCCCCACCCTCGATGAATTCGGCAGCAACCTCACCCAGCTCGCCGCCGAGTCCAAGCTCGACCCGGTGGTGGGTCGCCACAACGAGATCGACCGGGTGATCCAGATCCTGGGTCGCCGCACCAAGAACAATCCCGTGCTGATCGGCGAGCCCGGTGTCGGCAAGACCGCCATCGCTGAAGGCCTGGCCCAGCGCATCACCCAGGGCGAGATCCCCGACATCCTCGAGGACAAGCGGGTCCTCACCCTCGACATCGGCCTGCTGGTGGCCGGCACCAAGTACCGCGGTGAGTTCGAGGAGCGCCTCAAGAAGATCATGGAGGAGATCCGCTCGGCCGGGAACGTGATCCTGGTGATCGACGAGGTGCACACCCTGATCGGTGCCGGCGCCGCCGAGGGTGCCATCGACGCCGCCAACATCCTCAAGCCCGCCCTGGCCCGGGGCGAGCTGCAGTGCATCGGCGCCACCACCCTCGATGAGTACCGCAAGCACATCGAACGCGATGCGGCCCTCGAACGTCGCTTCCAGCCGGTGATGGTGGGCGAGCCCTCCGTCGTCGACACGATCGAGATCCTCAAGGGTCTGCGCGAGCGTTACGAGCAGCACCACCGCCTCAAGATCAGTGACGAGGCCCTCGTGGCCGCCGCCACCCTGGGCGACCGCTACATCAGTGACCGCTTCCTTCCCGACAAGGCCATCGACCTGATCGACGAGGCCGGCAGCCGGGTGCGGCTGCTCAACTCCAAGCTGCCCCCGGCGGCCAAGGAGGTCGACAAGCAGCTGCGCGGGGTGCAGAAGGAGAAAGAGGACGCCGTCCGTCAGCAGGACTTCACCAAGGCCGGTGAACTGCGCGACAAGGAAGTGGAACTGCGCGACCAGATCCGCTCGATCCTCCAGGCCCGCCGTGACGACGAACCGGCCGCCGCCGTCCCTGTCGCTGCCGAAGTGCAAGGGTCCTCCTTTGCTGGCATCGCTCCCGCCGATGACGGCGGCACCGATGAAAGCCGTGCCCCCCTCGTCACCGAGGAGGACATTGCCCAGATCGTCGCCTCCTGGACCGGGGTGCCCGTGCAGAAGCTCACCGAGAGCGAGTCGGTGAAGCTGCTCAACATGGAGGAGACCCTCCACCAGCGCCTGATCGGCCAGGACGAGGCCGTCAAGGCCGTGTCCCGGGCCATCCGCCGGGCTCGCGTCGGCCTGAAGAACCCCAACCGCCCCATCGCCAGCTTCATCTTCTCCGGCCCCACCGGCGTCGGTAAGACGGAACTCACCAAGGCCCTGGCGGCCTATTTCTTCGGCAGCGAAGACGCCATGATCCGCCTGGACATGAGCGAATTCATGGAGCGCCACACGGTCAGCAAGCTGATCGGTTCCCCTCCCGGCTACGTGGGCTTCAACGAGGGCGGCCAGCTGACGGAAGCCGTCCGGCGCCGTCCCTACACCGTGGTGCTCTTCGACGAGATCGAGAAGGCCCACCCCGATGTGTTCAACCTCCTGCTGCAGCTGCTCGAGGACGGCCGGCTCACCGACTCCAAGGGACGGACGGTCGACTTCAAGAACACCCTGATCATCATGACCTCGAACATCGGTTCGAAGGTGATCGAGAAGGGCGGCGGTGGCCTGGGCTTCGAGTTCGGCGGCGGCGATGTGGAGGAAACCCAGTACAACCGCATCCGTTCGCTCGTCAACGAGGAGCTCAAGCAGTATTTCCGCCCCGAGTTCCTCAACCGACTCGACGAGATCATCGTCTTCCGTCAGCTCACCCGCGACGAGGTCAAGTTGATCGCCGAGATCATGCTGCGGGAGGTCTTCGCCCGCATGCAGGACAAGGGGATCGGCATGTCCGTCACCGAGGCCTTCAAGGAGCGTCTCGTCGAAGAGGGCTACAACCCCAGCTACGGCGCCCGTCCCCTGCGTCGTGCCGTGATGCGTCTGCTCGAGGATTCGCTGGCCGAGGAATTCCTCTCCGGCCGGATCGGCGAAGGCGACGCCTGTCTGGTGGATGTCGATGATGACAAACAGGTGGTGATCCGCAAGCAGTCGATCACCCCTCCGTTGCCGGAGCTGGCGGGCGCCAGCGCCTGAGTCGTCGCGAGGTCGTTCGGCCGACTTCTACATTTCAGTGATCAGAAGTCGGCCATGACGCATTCCCTGCAGACCCACGCCATCGCCCCGGCCCTGGTTCTTCGTGGTGACGGAGCCTGGTCGCAAGCTCTGCCTCGCCTTGTCGCCCTGGGTCAGCGCCCCTTCCTGCTGGGTCGCAGCGCCGCCACCTTTGGCCTGCGTCAGCAGTTGCTGGTTGATCTGGAGCGTGCCGGTGCCCGCCCGGTGGCCAGCCAGGGGTTCCGAGACTGCTGCGAGGAAGACCTGGTGCCCCTGGCCCAGGACGCCAGCGCCGCCGGCTGTGACGCCCTGATCGCCGCCGGTGGCGGCAAGGTGCTGGATGCGGGCAAGCTGCTGGCCCACCGGCTTGGCCTGCCCTGCATCACGGTGCCCACCAGCGCCGCCACCTGTGCCGGCTGGACGGCCCTCGCCAACGTGTACACCCCCGAGGGCGCCTTCCTGGGCGATGTGGCCCTCGAGCGCTGCCCGGATCTGCTCGTCTTCGATCACGACCTGGTGCGACAGGCGCCGGCGCGCACCCTGGCCAGCGGCATCGCCGATGCGGTGGCCAAGTGGTACGAGGCGTCGGTGAGCAGCGGCTCCAGTGGGGATGGCCTGGTGCAGGAGGCGGTGCAGATGGCCCGCCTGCTGCGCGACCTGCTGCTGCTGGAGGGGGAAGCCGCCCTGGCGGACCCCAGCAGCGAGGCCTGGGTGCGGGTGGCCGAAGGCTGTGCCCTCACCGCCGGTCTGATCGGCGGCATCGGCGGCGCTCGCTGCCGCACGGTGGCCGCCCATGCCGTCCACAACGGTCTCACCCAGCTCGCCGCCACCCACGGCCAGCTGCATGGCGAGAAGGTGGGCTTCGGGGTGCTGGTGCAGCTGTGGCTGGAGGAGCAGTTGGCCGGCAACCGGCTGGCGGCCCAGGCCCGTCGCCAGTTGCTCCCCTTCTTCCGCCGGCTGGGGCTGCCCACCGATCTCGAGTCCCTGGGTCTCGGTGGAGCCACCCTCGACGAGCTGCGTCAGGTCTGCCGCTTCGCCTGCCGCGAGGGCTCCGATCTGCACCACCTGCCCTTCGCGGTGGCCCCCGAAGACCTGCTGGCCGCCATGGTGGGTGCCACCGCCGACCGGCAGCAGGCGTGAGCGCCAGCCTCGTCAGCGCGCTGACCGGCTGCGATCTGGTCAGCGCCGCCGCTGAATCCCTGCTCGACCCGTTGGGCCGCGCCCTGGCCGCCCAGGTGCAGTGGTGGGAGCTTCCCGGGCATCCTGAGCGCTGGCCGGTGGCGGTGCTGGGGGAGGGACCGCCCCTGCTGCTGCTGCACGGTTTCGACAGCTCCTTCCTGGAGCTCCGTCGCCTGGCTCCCCTGCTGGCGACGCGTCACCGGCTGCTGATCCCCGACCTGCATGGCTTCGGCTTCTGCCCCAGGCCCGCGGAGCGCGATTACACCCCCGAGGCTGTGCTGCAGCACCTGGAGGCTTTGCTCGAGGCGCTCGATCGCCAGGAACCTGCCGCGGGGCACCAGCTCGGCCTGATCGGCGCCTCGATGGGCGGCGCGGTGGCGGTGGCCCTGGCCCGGCGGCATCCGGAGCGCTTCGAACGGTTGTTGCTGCTGGCCCCGGCCGGTCTCACCGGCCGCCCCATGCCCCTGCCGCCCCTGCTGGATGGGCTGGGCGTCCGCTTCCTGGCTTTGCCGAAGGTGCGCGGCGGCCTTTGTCGCAGTGCCTTTGCCGACCCCGACCGGGACGTGGGGCCGGCGGAGCTGGAGATCGCTTCGCTGCACCTCAGGGCGCCGGGATGGGCGGAGGCCCTGCGCCGTTTTGCCCGCAGTGGCGGCTTCGCCGGCTGTGGCGCGCCCCTGCCTCCCCAGCCGCTGGCGGTGCTCTGGGGCGCCGACGACCGGATCCTGCGCGCGCCGCAGAAACAAGCCGCCCAGGCCTTGTTGGGCTCCCGCATCACCGAGCTGGCGGCCTGCGGCCACCTGCCCCACATCGACCAGCCCGAGCGGGTCGCGGCCGCCTGGTGGGCCGGGGTCTGACCATCCCGGCCTGAACCGGCCATCCTGGAACTCCCGGCCCTGCGCCTCGCTCCCCACCTCCCCATGCCCCCATCCTTGCTGCGCCTGGTGGCCGCCCTGCTGCTTGCCGTTCTGATCGGGGCGGCAAGCCCGGCCCAGGCTTCGCTTCTGCACCTGGAGGGGCCGGTGCCCGAGGATCTCGGGGTGCACGGCGGCTCACTTTCCCCCTGTGCGGCGCCGGCCCACTGCGCCCGGGTCGACTGGAGCTTCAGCGATCCGGCGGCGGCCCTGAGCGCGCTGATGCCGGTTCTGGAAACCACGGAGGGGGTGCAGATCGTCGAGCGCGACGGGCCCTATCTGCATGCCACCGCCACCAGCCGGCTGTTCGGCTTCGTGGACGACCTCGAACTGCAGGCCCTGCCCTCCGCCGGTGTGCTGCAGGCCCGCTCCAGTTCGCGGCTGGGGGATTCCGATCTGGGCGTCAACGCCCGTCGGTTGGCTGCTTTGCGTCAGGAACTGCCTGGCAGCTGAAGCGTTCGATGGCGCCACGGCGGTGCAGGAAGCGGGGCTGCTGCGGATCCTCGAGGCTCCACCACCAGAGACCATCGGTGTAGCTGGGCGGGCCGGCATTGTTGGTGCGCGGCAGCTGCAGACGCAGGTCCCGCCACTCCAGCAGCACCGTGGCGCCGGGCACCGTGCCGCCGGTGGTGTTGGGGATCCCCGGGGCATCCACCGCTCCGTTGTCGCTGGTTGCCAGCAGCAGGTCGCCGTCGCAGCGGTAGGGAACGGCCTCGGCTGCCGCCGCCCTGGCCGGCCCGGCCAGGGCGAGGCAGAGCAGCAGCAGCAGGGCCAGCAGCCGTCCCGCCAGGGCCTGGGCACTGCGCAGGGCCCCCTCGAGGCGTCCGAAGCCCGGCCCTGCGATGAAGTCACCGCAGAAGGCCACCCGGCTGGCGGGACAGACCATGGCGGCGGGGGGATGGCCGGGGGCCACGGGAAAGGCGGCCCCCCAGCGCATCAGCTGGCGCTGGGCCACCCCCGCCAGGGCGTCGCCGCCGCCGGGCCGCTCCCCGAGCCAGGGCTCCAGGGCGCCGGCGACGGCCCGCACCAGGGCCTCCATCGCCAGGGCGTCACCGGCCGTCGTGGCGGTGGCCTCAGTGTCGGCGTCCGGCACGCCATGGGCGACGACGCCGCAGCGGCCATCGGCGAGGGGCTGGATTGACAGCCGCCGCAGCCCCCAGCGCCTCTGGGCCTGGCTGTCAAAGCTGAGCAGTCGGAAGGGCAGGGCCAGCCATCGGGCCGCCGCGGCGGGCTCGATCGTGAGCATCAGGTTGGTGCGGGTCTCCATCTCCATGCTGGCGAGGGCGGCGAGGGCGGCCTCCAGGGCTCCATCGCCCAGGCCCCCTGCCGCCCGCCGCAGTGGCACCTCCGACCAGCCGAACCGCTCCATGGCGCGGGGATGGGCCAGCAGGGTGCCAGTGAGCACCAGCCAGTCGGCCTCGCCCAGCACCGCCCCGGTGGCCTCGGCCAGACGCCAGCCCCCATCGGGGCGAACCTCCAGGTGGCGCACCAGGGTGCCGAAGTGGCCCATGGGGCTGGGCAGCCCCTGGACCTGGGCCAGGGCCAGCAGGCCGCGGCAGAGGTCGTCCATGCCCTGGCGGCCCCGGTACAAGGCACCGCGGAGCAGGGGATCGGCCTGGGCCGGATTCAGGGTCCCGTCGCCCTGCAACTCCGCCGCCGGCTCCCGCCAGGGGACGATCCAGCCCCCCGACCGCAGGGGCGCCACCAGTTCCGGTTCGGGGCCCTCCAGCAGGTTGAACAGGGGTGCTCCGTGGTCGAGGTGCCAACCGGCGTCCTGGCGGGAGCGACGGGTGGCGGCCCGACCTCCGGGACCCCGACCCGCCTCCCACAGGTCGATCGGGCCGTCCCAGCCACCGCGCCGCAGCCCGGCGGCCAGGGCACAACCGGCCACCCCGGCGCCGATCACCGCCAGCGATGGCGCGCTTGTCCCCTGCGACTGGCCAGACTCAGTGAAGGATCCAGCCATGCCGTGATGACGATGACGCCTGAAGACAAGACAATCCTGGCCGCGTCCGCCCCCTGGCTGGGGGCCCTGCTCAACGTCGTGCCCGGCCTGGGCACCGGTTACATCTACCAGCGCCGCTGGCGGGCCTACTGGATCACCTCGGCCCTGGCCACGGCCTGGTTCCTGCTGGGCGCCGTGCTGGGCGGCGGTGCCACCGCCACGGACCTGACGGCCCCCGTCCCCAGCAACCAGCTGGTCGGCCTGGGGGGATTGCTGCTGCTGGCGGCGCTGACGGCTGCGGAGGCCTTCCGCAAGGCGCGCCGGGCCCGGATGGAATGAGAATCTGAGGATTCCTGTGCCCCTGGCGGCGGATGAGCGAGACACCAGCTGGCGACCGCCCCCCAGAGGCAGCTGAATCAGCCGGCCCCGTGATGGGCCTGTTGGCCCGGGGTCTGGAGCTGTGGCTGCGGCAGCAGTGCGAGGCCATCGAGCGGCTGGAGATCCGCCTGGAGGGTTCGGGGCTGCGGCTGCTGCGGGGGCGTCTCGATGGGGTGCGGCTGCGGGCCCGGCGGGTGGTCTATCAGGCGATGGAGATCGAGGAGGTGGAACTCCGCTGTGACGGCATTCAGGTGCGCATGGGGTCCCTGGTTCGCAACCAGGCGGTGAGGCTGGAGCAGCCCTTCCGCATACAGGGGCTGGTGAGCTTCAGCGGCGACGGCCTCAGCCGTTCCCTCAGCACCCCGGCCTGGCGCGGCCTCGGCGATGGCCTGGCCGACGACCTGCTGGGCCTGACCCCCCTGGCGGGGTTGCGCATCCGGGAGGACCGGCTGGTGCTGCGGGCCTTCGCCAGCGGCGATCGGGAGCCGGTGGAGCGGGAGGTGGCGGTGCGGGCCGATGGCGGCACCGTCGAACTGCGCTGTGCCGAGGGGACGCCCCATGCCCGGCTGCCGATGGATCCCAACATCCGCATCGAACGGGCCGAGCTCGGTGCCGGCCTGCTGCACCTGGAGGGGGAGGCCCGGGTCTCCCCCTGAGGGCCAGGCAGACGCTCAGCCCCGCTGCAGCAGGGGCAGCACCAGGGTCACCGCGGAATAGACCACCGCCGGCACGAACAGGTAGCTGTCGATCCGGTCAAGGATGCCGCCGTGGCCGGGGATCGCATCGCCGGAGTCCTTGAGGCCCGCATCCCGTTTCATCATCGATTCGGTCAGGTCGCCCACCAGGGCGAACAGGGACACCACCGCCCCCAGCACCGCCCCGATCAGCCAGCCCCAGCGCCAGCCCAGCAGCACCCCGCCCACGCCCCCCACCAGCAGGGCGCAGAGCACCCCGCCCAGGGCCCCCTCCACCGTCTTGCCCGGGGAGATCGGCGAGAGGGCGTGGCGGCCCAGGCGCCGGCCGATCACGTAGGAGCCGATGTCGGTGGCCACGATCATCAGGCAGGCCAGCAGGGTGAGGGCCATGCCGGGGCTCCAGGGCCAGCCCAGCCCATCCAGGGCGGGGGCCAGGGCGGGATCGGTGAGATCGCGCAGCTTGATCCAGTGGCTGGGCAGGAAGCCGAGATAAAACAGGCCGAACACCGAGGCGGCGATGTCGGCGATGGTGCCGGTGACCGGCTGAAGCAGCAGCCAGCCGCAGATCACCGCCCCGGAGGCGGGCAGCACCGCCGCCGCCACGTCGCCCGCCACCCCGCTCCCCATACCGCTCCCCGCCCAGAGGCTGCCGGCGGCCACCTGGGTGGAGACCAGCAGCAGCTGCACCGCCACCAGGGTGGTCTTGGTGGCGGGGCGGATGCCCTTGAACTGGGCCATGCGGAAGAACTCCAGCAGGCCCAGGTGCACGATCACGCCCACGGCGACGGTGAACCACCAGCCGCCCAGGCCCACCACCACCAGCCCGAAGCCGCCGGCCAGCCAGCCGCTCAGCAGGCGGGACAGGGAGGTGGCGGTGCGGGGGGCGGGAGGCAAGGGCTGGGGCTCAACGCTCGGCGGCGATCACGAACAGCGGTTCGGCGGCGGCCAGCTTGGCCTGGCTGCCGCGCCGCTGCATGCGGTGCACGGTGGCCTGTACCACCTGCACATCGTGGGCCCCCAGCTGGGCGAGGGTGTCGGTGGCCTTGACCAGACCCTCCAGGTTGACGGTGCTGATAACCAGCCGTCCGGAGGGCTGCAGGGCCCCCCAGACGGCCCGAAGCACGTCTTCCAGGGGCCGGCCCACCTCCAGCAGCACCCGGTCGGGGTTGGGGGGGAGCAGGGCCAGGCCCTCCGGGGCCTCGCCGGCGTGGATGTGCAGGTTGTGGATGCCGAAGCGCTGCCGGTTGCGTTCCAGCAGGTCGATCGCCTCCGGATCCCGCTCCAGGGTGTGCACGGCGCCGGTGGGCATCAGCCGGGCGATCTCCAGGGCCAGGGCGCCGGTGCCGCCGCCCACGTCCCAGACGAGCGAATCGGCCCGCGGCCGCAGATGGGCCAGCAGCATCACCCGCAGCTCCAGCGGTGTGGGGCTGAATCCAGGAGCGTCCTCGAAGGCGCTGTCCGGCAGGCCGGGGGTGACGAAATCCCAGTGGAAGGGGTTCGGCAACGGGCTCACGAACCGGCCACGACGCTCACCGTATCAGCGATCTGGCCGGGCCAGAGGCGCCGTTGCCCCTGCAGCCAGTCGGCGCGGACCGCATCGATCCGCTCGCCGGGCACCAGCAGCGGAATCCCCGGCGGGTAGGGACAGATCGGCGCCGCCGCCACCCGGCCGGCGGCCCGCTCCAGGGGGACGGCCTCGGCGGGGCTGCGCCAGGCCACGCCGAGCGCCAGCTCCGGTGCCGCCAGCAGCGGCAGGGGGGGCGGCGTGAAGGGGGGCAGCGGGGGACCGCCGAGGGCGCGGCGCAGGCCCTCCAGCAGGCGCGGCAGGCGCCGCTCCAGGCCCCGGGGTGGGTTCAGCCCCAGGCAGAAGGTGAGGGCGCCGGGTTCCGGCAGCTCCGCGATCACCCCCCGCTGCAGCAGCCAGGTGTCGGCCTCCAGGCCGTTGATCCCCAGCGGGGCCGTGGCCAGCACCAGGCGCAGGGGATCGCCGTTGGCCACCAGCGGCAGGCCGAGGGCCTCCAGCCGTTGGCGCAGTTGTCCGGCCCGGGTCACGGCCCGCCGGCGCTGACGTCGGCCGGCGGCGCTGGCGCCGTGCTCCACGGCCGCGGCCGTCGAGGCCAGCAGCAGGGCACTGGGGCTGGAGGTCTGCAGCCACAGCAGGGCCCGCTCGATGGCCTCCGCTGCCACCCGGTCGCCCTGGGCCAGCAGCGCAGCGCTCTGGGCCAGGCCGGTGCCACTCTTCTGCACGGAAAGCACCACCAGATCGGCGCCGGCCCCCAGGGCCTCGCCAGTGCCGTGGGCCTGGTCCACCAGCACCGGCAGGCCGGCCCGGTGGGCCAGGGCCACCAGGGCCGGCAGGTCGGCCGCCAGGCCCTGGTAGGTGGGATCCACCAGCACCAGGGCGGCCACGGGCGCACCTGGCAGGGCGGCGGCGGCCGCCAGCACCTGCTCCAGTCGTCGGGGCTCCGGTGGCTGCCACAGGCCGGTGAGCGGATCGCTTGGCAGGTCGTACAGGAGCGGTTCGATGCCGCCCAGCACGCAGCCGTGCAGCAGGCTGCGGTGCAGGTTGCGGGGCATCAGCACCCTGGACCCCGGCGGGCAGAGGGCCAGCAGGGCCGCCTGCAGCAGCCCCGACGCCCCGTTCACCCCGAACCAGCAACGCTCCGCCCCCAGCAGGGCCGCCGCCCGCCCCTGGGCTTCGGCCACCGTTCCCTCCGCTTCGAGCGGGCCGCCGAAGCCCGGCAGTTCCGGCAGATCCCAGCTCCCCGGTGGCTGGCGCAACAACTGGCGCAGGGCGGGGGCCAGGGCCCGGCCCCGGCCATGGGCCGGCAGGTGCAGGGCCAGCGGCGCTGGTCGCCAGAACGGGCCCATGGAGCACGGATAGCAGTTCCTAGAGTCTGGCGATCGCTGCGGCAAGACCCTGGCAGAGGCCGTCACCCCCACGCCCACCTACGACCCCAACGGAGATCTGCGTTGGCTGCTGCTGCGGCCATGGGTTCTGGTGGCAAGGCTGATCGTGGTGATCTGGCGGCTGGCGGGGCTGGCCCTGCGGTTGGCGGTGCAGTCGAGCAGCACTGATGCCCGGGTGCAGCAGCGGCTGGCCCGCGCCATCCTCGAGACCCTCAACGACCTCGGGCCCTGCTTCATCAAGGTGGGGCAGGCCCTCTCCACCCGCCCCGACCTGGTGCGGCGCGACTGGCTGGAGGAGCTGGCCCGGCTCCAGGATGATCTGCCCCCCTTCTCCCACGCGGTCGCCCTGGCGCTGATCGAGGCGGAACTGGGGGCCCCCGCCCACCAGCTGTACGAGGAGTTTCCCGATTACCCGATGGCGGCGGCCAGCCTGGGGCAGGTGTACCGGGCCCGCCTGGCTGAGGGCCAGTGGGTGGCCGTGAAGGTGCAGCGGCCCGATCTGCCCTTCGTGCTGCGCCGCGACCTGGTCATCATCCGCTCGTTGGCGGTGCTGGCGGCCCCCTTCCTGCCCCTGAATCTGGGCTTCGGCCTTGGGGCGATCATCGATGAGTTCGGCTCCACCCTGTTCGAGGAGATCGATTACCGGCGCGAGGCCGACAACGCCGAACGTTTCGCCACCCTGTTCCAGGACCACCCGGAGGTGACCGTTCCGGCGGTGGTGCGCAGCCTCAGCAGCCGCCGGGTGCTGACCACCAGCTGGATCAACGGCACCAAGCTGCAGAGCCGCCGTGAGCTGGAAGCCCACCACCTGGATCCGGCGGCCCTGATCCGCACAGGGGTGATTGCCGGGCTGCAGCAGCTGCTCGAGTTCGGCTACTTCCACGCCGATCCCCATCCGGGCAACCTGTTCGCCCTGCCGGGCAAGACCAACGGCCTGGGCCATGTGGCCTATGTCGACTTCGGCATGATGGATTCGCTCAGCGACTCCGACCGCCTCACCCTCACCGGCGCGGTGGTGCACCTGATCAACCGCGATTTCGATGCCCTGGCCCGCGACTTCGTGGTGCTCGGCTTCCTCAACCCCAGCACCCCCCTGGGGCCGATCGTGCCGGCGCTTGAGGAGGTGCTCGGTGGTGCCCTGGGGGAGAACGTGGGCAGCTTCAACTTCAAGGCGATCACCGATCGCTTCTCGGAGCTGATGTACGACTACCCGTTCCGGGTGCCGGCCCGCTTCGCCCTGATCATCCGGGCCGTGGTGAGCCAGGAGGGGTTGGCGATGCGGCTCGACCCCGATTTCCGCATCATCCGCGTCGCCTACCCCTACGTGGCGAGGCGTCTGCTGGCGGGTGACACCGCCGAGATGCGCGAGAAGCTGCTGGAGGTGATTTTTGACAAGGACGGGCGCCTGCGGGTGGAACGTCTGGAGAACCTGCTGGCGGTGGTGGAGAACGGCACCAGCTCCACCGACCTGCTGCCCGTGGCGCGCGACGGGCTGCGGCTGCTGCTGGGCAAGGAGGGCACCAGCCTGCGCCAGCGGCTGCTGCTGAGCCTGGTGAGCCACGACCGGCTGCACACGGACGATCTCCAGGCGCTGCTGGGGCTGATGGGCCGCACCTTCTCGGCCCGCAAGCTGGCGACGGGGCTGCTGGCCCGCCTGAATCCCCTCGCCGCCTGAGGCCCCACGGGTGCGCTGAGCGCCGGGCCAGGCGAAGCTGGGTCGTGACTCCGCCTGCTGCGGCTCTTGACCGAGGCACTGCTGCTGTTCGCCCTCCTGCTGCTGGTGGCCGGGTGGATCCTGCAGACCCTGTCGATGGAGCGGCGCCTCAGACGCCTCGAGCGGCACAGTGCCTCCCTCAGCCAGCGCTTTTTCGCCCTCTCGCTCTGGAGCGAGGCCCTGGAAAAGCGCCTGGCGGGTGAACCCTGGCCCGGCCAGTCGGGCCTCGCCCCGGCGCAGGAGCCAGCGGCATTGGCGCCCGCCCCAGCCCCACTCCTGGCCTCGGACGCCGCGGTGGAGCCCCAGCCCGCGCCCGTGTCCGTGGCACCGCAGCGGCCGGCCAGGGGCGCGACCAGACCCTGGAAGCGGATCGAGCGGCTGCTGGTGGAGAACTGGAGCGGCCTGCTCGGCGTGCTTGTGGTGGTGGCCGGGGTCACCTTCATCACGATCCATGCGGGGTTGCGGCTGGAGGCCAGGGAGCGGTTCCTGGTGGCCCTGCTGGCGGGTGGGCTCCTGGCCCTGCCCTCACTGCTGTGGGGCCGGCGACAGCGCTGGCGGGATCTCACCGACGGCATGCGCAGCGGAGGGGGCGCCCTGGTCCTGTTCGCCTGCGCCGCCGCCGGTGGGCTGCCCCAGCTCGGTCTGCAGTGGCTGGAGGACCCAGCCCAGGCCCTGGCCCTGCTGGCTGGGGGCGTCGCCGTCAACCTCGGCCTGGCCGCCATCGCCCGCACCGCCACGATCGCCTCGTTGCACGTGGCCGTGAGCCTGGTGCCGCTGGCGATCGCTCCCCAGGGTGGCCCGGCCCTGGCGATCGCCACGGCCATCGCCCTGGTGGGCTCGGAGCTGCCCCTGCGGCACCGCTGGCAGCGGCACCGGTTGGTGGTGAGCTGGGTCTATGGCCTGTTTCAAGTCGGCTGGTTTCTGGGCAATGGCCCGGCGCTGGCCATCTCCAGCGCCCTGACGACCGGCGCCGTCCTGGCGGCCGTGCTGGTGTTCGGCCTGGGATTGCTGCGGCTGCACCGTCCTGGGGCCGCGCCGCCTCGGCTGCAGGCCCTGCCCGGGTCCCTGCTGCTGAGCCTCTGGGGCGGCCTCGGCCTTGCCCTGCTGCTCTATCCCCGTGAGGCGGCAGCGCGGGCCACGGCCCTGGCGCTCTGTGCCGCTGTGGCGCTGCTGCTGGGACGCCACGCCCGGCGGCATGGCCCGCGCTGGCTGGCCCTGGGCGATGCGCTGGTGGGGCAGACCCTGGTGCTGGCTGCCCTGCTCAGCCTGGCGCCCCTGATCGCGGACGGGCCGTTGCTCGCCGGTGCGGTGCTGCTGGAGTGCCTGCTGTTCCTGGGCCTGGCGGTGCGGGAGGACTCCGAGCCCCTGCGACGCCTCGGCTGGTGGCTGAGCGTGGCGGCGAGCCTGCTGCTGGCGATCACGGGCCTGGTGGCGGCGCTGCTGAGCCGCGATCCGGTGGCCCAGCTCCAGGCCGGCGCCGTGCTCACCGGCGGGGCCGCCCTGATGGCCGGGATGCAGGTGTGGCTGCAGCGCCGTGGCGTGCCGCTGCCCCTGCCGCCCCTGCTGGGCTGGCTGGCCGGCGGTCTGATCACGGTGGGGTCGGCGCTGGTGGTGCCGGAGGACTGGCGCTCCCCCCTCAGCCTGGTGGTGATGGGGGCCTTCCTGGTGGCGGCCCGGCGCTGGCGCCCACCGGGCCTGCTGCTGGGCGCCAGTGTGGCCATCGCGGCGGCCCATGGCTTCGGTTGGCTGGCGTTGCTGGCCCAGGCGCCCTGGCCAGCCATGGACCTGCTCACGCGTCTGCTGCCCCTGGGGCTGCTGGCCGTGCTGTTGATGCGCTCGGGCGGTGGCAGCCGCCAGCAGTGCCTCGGCCTCGGCCTGCTGGGCCTCGATGCGGGGCTGGGGGCCCTGTGGTGGCTGGAGCCGATCTCGCCCCTGCTGCCAGGGGTGGCCTGGCTGCTCCTGGCCGCCGGCACCCTGGCGGCCACCCAGTGGCTGCGGGGGGCGGCCGTGCGGGCCGGTCTGGTGCTGTCCCTGCTGTATCTGGCCGGTTTCGGCGTTGCCTATCTGCTGGTGATCGGACCCAGCCCGGAGCTGGTCACGCTCGGGGTCCTGCAGCTGCGGGGCCGCTGGCTGGTCGAATTGCTGGCGATCGCCGTGTGCCTGCACGGCTGGTTCTTCCGGGCGGGAGCCGACCTGGGGCGGCTGCGGATCTGGCAGCTGGTGCAGCCCTGTTTTCTGGAGGGTGCCCTGCTGGGCGTGGCGCTGACGCTGCACGGGGAGATCAGTGCGCCCTGGCGACCCGTCGCCTGGTCGCTGCTGGCCCTGGTGCTGGTCTGCCCGGCGTTGGTACGCCTGTTCGCCACTCGCCTGCAGGTCTACGGCGTGGTGGCCTACGGGCTGTCGGTGCTGGCGCTGGTCCACACCCTTGGGGGCGGCCTGTCTCCTTTCCCCCCGGTCAGCGGCGCCGCCCAGGCCGCCGGGGTGGTGGCGATCGCCCTGCAGACGGCCTTCGTCGTGGCCTCCCACCGCTGGCTCGACCTCGAACGGCTGCCCCAGCCGGGTGGATGGCCGGTTCTGGTCTGGATCGGAGCGCGGGTGGCGCAGCTCCGCAACCTCTGGCTGTACTACCCCCTGTTCGTCGCCGTGGCCCTGGTGCTGGCCAGCGGCTACGACCGCGCCCTGCTGACGCTCCTGTGGACCGGCGAAGCCTTCGCCATCTACGTGCTCGGGGTGGTCTTGCGGGAGCCCCAGTTCCGGCTGGTGGCCCTGGTGGGCCTGGGTGGCTGCCTGCTGCGGTTGCTGGCCATCGACATGGCCCAGGCGGACCTGGGTCTGCGGGGTCTGGTGTTCATCGGCGTGGGCCTGCTGCTGCTGGCCCTGAACGCCATCGTCCACCGCTTGCGGAGCCGATTCAGCTGAGAAGGCGGCACCGGCGCCTAGGGTCGGGCGCGATCGCCTCCTGATGCCTTCCGTGACCCAGCTGCTGGCCGCCCTCTCTACTGCTCCGGTGAACCTGCAGCAGGCCGGGCTGGACCAAGCCAGCGGGGATTTCGGCGATCTGGATGCCCTGGAGATCCTGCTGGAGTACGCCCCGCTCACCTACCCGCCCTACATGCTGGCGGGCATCGGTCTGGCCATGGCCGTGCTCTGCGGACTCACCTTCGCCAAGATGATCCAGAACCGGCTGGAGGGCTGGAAGCAGGACCGGCTGGCCCTGCTTCCGATCTCCAACCTGGAGACGACCATGCCCTACGCGGGGCTGGTGATCGGTGTGACGCTGTTCATCGGCGCCAGTCTGCAGGTGTTCGGCTTCGCCGCCGGCGCGGCCCTTCTGGTGGCGTTTGTGCTGTCGCTGCTCACCGGTGGTGCCCTGTGGGTGCAGCTGGAGCGGCTGATGGCCCAGGTGCAGGACGGCACCTTCCGCGCGGTCGACTTCGATAACTTCGACCAGTTTTTCTGATCACCCAGTGCGGGTTGCCGCCGCCCACCCGCCGGCAAGACCTCGTAACGTAATGAAATATCGCAACACGGTCATGGAAGCCTCCCTTTCGATCAACCGCCAGTTCTCGATCGCCGTTCACTCCCGCGCCATCGACAGCTGCAATGACATTGAGGAACTCCGCAAGGTCGCCAAGACCCTCCTCTCCGCCTGGCAGCACCAGGCCGAATTCAGCGAGCATTACGGCGCCCAGCTGCTCGGCATGCGCCCCTGACGGCCGCGCTCAGGGCGCCTCGTTCCCGTTGCCCCCGTCTTCGGAGCCGGCGGAGCTCCTGCTCCGCCAGAGTTTCAGGCCCACTGCGCCCCACAGCAGGCTCCAGAGCACGAAGGTGATCAGGGTGCCCACCTGGCCCCCATCCAGGCTGTACACCCCGGCGGTGATGAGGCCGGCATCGATCAGCGAGCCGCCCACCCCCCAGCCGAGCACCCAGAGCGCCACCAGGGCGATGGCCGTTGCCTGCTCTTTCATGCTTTGCCCTGCGCAACGGCCCCAGCCTGCCAGCCCAACCAGGCTGTACGCTTCTACTGATTCAAAGATTTCTCTTCGGCGAGTGACAACGTCCCGTAAGGGCTTTCGACGAATCCGTTCATAATTGTTTCTCTGTTCATGACGATTTACGTTGGAAATCTCTCCTTCGACGCGGAGGTAGATGATCTCAACCATCTGTTTGCGCAGTATGGAGCGCTGCGTAACTGCAGCCTGCCCCTCGACCGGGAAACCGGCCGCAAGCGTGGCTTCGCCTTCGTTGAAATGGCCAATGAGGCCGATGAAACCAAGGCCATCGACGACCTTCAGGACGTCGAGTGGATGGGGCGGATGATCCGGGTCAACAAGGCTCAACCCCGCACCGGTGGTGGCGGCGGTGGCGGTGGCGCCGGTGGCGGCCGTCCCCGTTACTAAAACCAAGCCGCATTTGCAGGCCCAAGGCCCCCGGAGACGGGGGCTTTTTTATGGGCCGTCGCGGCTCAGGCCACCAGATAGGCCTCAAGGGAGCGGGAGTGGTGACGAATGCCTTCCAGGGCACGCCGCTCCAGATTGCGGGTCTTGTCCCGGCTCATGCCCAGGGTGCGGGCGATGCCGGTGAGGCTCATCGGCTCCTCGCCATCGATGCCGTAGCGCATCTTCAGCACCCGGCCCTGCAGCTCAGGCAGTTGCTCGAGCAGGGCCCGCAGGTCGCCCTTGAGGCACTCGCCATCCACCAGCTCGGCTGGCAGCAGGTCGTCACCGGAGAGCAGATCCAGCAGCTCGGTGTCCTCCCCGTCGCCCACCTTGGTTTCGAGGCTCACCGGCTGGCGGGCGCGGCAAAGCAGATCCTTCACCTCCTCCTCGGGCAGCTCCACCGCCACCGCCAGTTCGCTCAGGGTGGGGGTGCGGCCCAACTCCTGGCTCAGCTCCCGCTGGCCCTTCTTGAGCTTGTTGAGCGTTTCGGTGATGTGGATGGGCAGCCGGATCGTGCGGCTCTTCTCGGCAATCGCCCGAGTGATGCCCTGGCGGATCCACCAGTAGGCGTAAGTGGAGAACTTGTAGCCGCGGGTGGGGTCGAACTTCTCGACGCCCCGCACCAGGCCGATCGTGCCCTCCTGGATCAGGTCGAGCAGCTCCATGTTCCGCTTGGTGTATTTCTTGGCCACGCTCACCACCAGGCGCAGGTTGGCCGCCACCATCCGCTCCTTGGCGCGGCGGCCGGCATGGAGCCGCTTGCGCAGCAGCGCCGGGGTGAGGCCCGCCTCGGCGGCAAGAAGTTCGGGGCTGGGCTCCTCGCCACCGGAGCGCAGGGTGAGTTCCTCGCGCAGGTCTTCGAGGGCCATCAAGTCCTGCACCTGGCGGCCCAGCGTGATTTCCTGCTCATGGCTGAGCAACGGCACCCGGCCGATGTCCCGCAGGTAGGAGCGCAACGAATCGCCGGTGGGGACCAGCAGGGACGCGGAAGCGGCAGTGATGGTGATCGAAGGCATCGTCCCTTGTTACGAAACCATTTGGTTTCGTAAATCTACCATCACTTTGCGGACTCGCTCCGACCTGGAGCGGTGCGCAGAATGGGGAGATGGCTGCCGATCGTCTGCAGAAACTCGTGGCTGCCGCAGGGCTCTGCTCCCGCCGGGAGGCGGAGACATGGCTGCGCGATGGCCGGGTGCGGGTCAACGGTCACCTGGCCCAGCTGGGCGACCGTGCCGATCCCAGCTGCGACCGCATCAGCGTCGACGGTCAGCCCCTGGTGCTGCCCCGCACCACCCTCACGCTGCTGCTCAACAAGCCGCCTGGGGTGCTCAGCACCTGCCACGACCCCCACGGACGTCCCACCGTGCTCGACCTGCTGCCACCGGAGCGCCGCCGCGGCCTGCATCCGGTGGGCCGGCTCGATGCCGACAGCCGGGGTGCCCTGCTGCTCAGCAACGACGGTGACCTCACCCTGCGCCTCACCCATCCCCGCTACGGCCATCGCAAGACCTACCAGGTGTGGGTCGAGGGACGGCCGCCGCCGGCCACCCTGGAGCGCTGGCGGGCCGGCGTGCCGCTCGATGGCCTGCCCAGCCAACCGGTGGAGCTGCATCGGCTGCGCCACCACCGCGGCGCCACCCTGCTGGAGCTGGTGCTGCGGGAGGGCCGCAACCGCCAGATCCGGCGCACGGCGGAGATCCTTGGCCACCCGGTGCTGGACCTGAAGCGGGTCGCCGTCGGTCCGGTGCAGCTGGGCGATCTGGCGGAAGGATCCTGGCGTGAGGTCGAACCGGGAGAATGGGGCCCCCTGGCCGTCGCTCCCTGAGCCCCCCACCCTTGCCCAAGCCGGCCCCGTCCCTGTTTCAGCGTCTGCGCGAGCGCCTGCCGGGGCAGCGCCGCAGCGTGCGGACGGTGGTGGAGGAGCGACGCCAGGATCCCCTGCTGCTCGCCGGCCAGCAGCTGCGCGAGGCCCGGGAGAGCCGCGGCATCGGCCTGCGCCAGCTGGCCCTCGACACCCGCATCAGCACCGCCGTGCTGGAGGCCCTGGAGCGGGGCTGGCGGGACCGGCTGCCGGAAGCGGCCTACCTGCGCACCATGCTGCCGCTGCTGGAGCACCATCTGGAGCTGCCCGGGGGCTGTCTCGATGGGGTGCTGCCGCCGGAACAGGAGCGGCGCCATGGACGGCGGCGGGACACGGTGCTGCTGCGCTTCACCCCCGGCTCGATCGATGTCTTCACCACCTGGCAGGGCACGGTGCTGTATGCGGTGCTGTGTGCTGGGCTTCTCTATGGCCTCAACCTGCAGCAGCGCCAGCTGGCCGCCCAGGGCCTGAACGCCCTGCGGCCCATCCCGCCCCTGAGTGCCGCCCAGACCGACCAGGCCAACCTGGAGGATGCCGACCGGGCGATCCTGGGCGCCTACCCCGACCTGCGTCCCCTGGGCAAGGCCGCCGCCGGCCAGGGGCTGCAGCGGCTGCGCCGCGAAACCAGCCAGAACCGTCCTGATCTGGCCCTCGGCCTGCTGCGCCTGGAACTGGCCAAGCCCACCCGGGTGTCGCTGCGCAGCGACCGGGGCGTGGAAACCCAGCTGCCGGCGGTGCAGGGCAGCCTCAGCCTGCCGGTGCTCCCCCCCTTCAGCCTGCGTCTGGAGCCGGCTCCGGCGGCCGGTTCGGTGCGCTGGAACGGCCAGCCCCTGGCAGCCGCCAGCGCCGCCGGCCCAGCCCCCGACCCGACGGGCGGCCAGGGCCCGGTGCAGTTCCTCTACCCGCCCCCGGTCCCGGCCGCCGCGTCCCGCCCCCGTCCGTAGCGGGCCGCCATGGCCCCGAAGCCCTGCAGGGGTCCCGTCAGTGCGGTCACCGGTTGGGACAGCCGCCAGCTCCAGTTGCCTTCGATCGTGCCGGGGGTGTTGAAGCGGGCCTCGTCGCCGAGTTCCAACAGGTCCTGGAGGGGGACCACGGCCAGCTCGGCCGTTGAGGCCAGGGCCAGCTCCAGCAGCTGCCAGCTCGGCGCCGGCACCTCACCCCCCACCAGCGCCGCGACCCGTCCCCTGGCGTCGTCATCGAGGTTCCGCCACCAGCCGAGGCTGGTGGCGTTGTCGTGGGTGCCCGTGTACACCACCCAGCGGCTGCCCTTGTAGTTCGCCGGCAGGTAGGCGTTGTCCTCGTTGCCGTCGAAGGCGAACTGGAGGATCTTCATCCCCGGCAGGACGAAGCGATCGCGCAGGGCCTCCACCGCCGGGGTGATCACGCCCAGGTCTTCGGCGATCAGCGGCAGACGATCGCCGGCCAGCAGCCGGCCCTGGCGACGGCAGCGCCACCACAGGCGGTGCAGCAGGGCGCGGCCGGGGGAGGGACGCCAGGTGCCGTGCTCGGCGGTGACATCCGCCCCGGGCACGCTCCAGTAGGCCTCCAGGGCCCGGAAGTGATCGAGGCGCAGCAGATCCATCAGCTCCAGCTGGCGCTGCAGCCGTTGCAGCCACCAGGTGAAGCCACTGAGACGGTGGCGCCACCAGCGGTACACGGGGGTGCCCCACAGCTGGCCGGTGGCGGCGAAGTAATCGGGCGGCACGCCGCTCTGCTCCACCAGCCCCCCGTCGGAGCGCAGCGAGAAGAGGCGCCGGTGGCTCCAGACATCGGCGCTGTCGTGGGCCACATAAAAGGGGAGATCCCCCACCAGCCGCACCCCCTGGTCGTGGGCGCGCTGCTGCAGGCGGGTCCACTGGACCTGGAGCTGCCACTGCAACAGGGCCTCCTCCTGCAGGGACCGGCTCTGGGCCTCGACCAGGGATCGCAGGGCTGGAGGCTGGCGCCGGGCCAGGGATTCGGGCCACTCCCACCAGGGCCGTCCCCCCTGCAGGCGGCGGATCACCATGAAGCGGCAGTGGTCGACCAGCCAGTAGCGCTGGCGCTGTTCCCAGCGATCGAAGGCGTCCTGGCTCTGCTGGGGCTGGTCGGCCCAGCGCCGCCCCAGGGCCACGGCGATGGCCGCCGCCCGCTCGGCGGCGGCGGCCGGATCGAGGCGATCGTTGGGCCCGGCGGGCAGGGCGTCCCGGTCGGCAGGGGTGATCAGCCCCTCCGCCACCAGATCATCGGCGTCGATCAGCCAGGGGTTGAGGGCTGAGCCGCTGGGGGAGCTGTAGGGGGAGCCGGTGCCATCGGTGGGGGACAGGGGCAGCAGCTGCCACACCCCCACTCTCTCGGCGGCCAGCAGGTCGATCCAGTCGCGGGCGGCCGCGCCAAAACTGCCGCAGGCCTGTGTGCCCGGCAGGGCGGTGGGGTGCAGCAGCACCCCGCAGGCCCGTGGATCGCCGCTCACGGTTGGGGCAGGCGGTAGCGGGCCACGATCTTGCGGGCGAAGGCGGGGATGTGGGCCTCCACCTTCTCCGGGTGGTGGCGCTGCAACCAGAGGGCGTTGCGGGTGAAGTGGGAATCGATCGAGAAGCGGCCGTACTCGAGCCCCTTCGGTCCGAAGCGCTGCACGAACACCCCCACCAGTTCGGCGAGCCACATCGGCAGCTTCAGGGCCTTCTCGTAGGCGTCGATGCCCTGCTGCACCGCCTGGCGGCGGTCGCCGGCGCTGGTCACCGGCGCCAGGTCGAGCTCCGGTTCCACCAGATCCAGCAGCTCCTGGCCGAGGGCATTGCGCACGGTGACCCACTGGCGGCCGAAGGTCGCGCCCATGTAGCCCACCACCAGATCGGCGCCGGCGTTGGTGTAGTCGAAGCAGCTGAGGCAGCTGGGGGCGAACACGTCCTTGAGGGCCGGGGTGTCGAGACCGAAGAAGGGCACCGTTTCCTCCTGGCCGTCGCTGTGGCGGAAGTGGATGCGGAAGTCCTGCATGAACTCGTAGTGCACCACCGTGTCGGGGGAGCGGCTGGAGCTCTCCAGGAAGGTCTGCAGCCCATCCCGGCTGACGTTGTCGACGCAGGGCAGGCCGAGCACGTAGAGCTTCTGCAGCGGCAGGGTGGCCTGCACGGCCCGCAGGGCCTGGATCTGGCAGCCCACCCCGATGGCCAGCAGCCGTTCGATGCCGCTGCCCGGCAATTGCTCGAGCACCTCCAGGTTGGGGGAGAGGGTGGGCTTGTTCACCCGCGCCGCCAGCACCTCCTGGGGGGTGCGGGCCAGCACCGGCACCGGCGTGAAGCGGTCGTCCGGGCTCTGCTGAACGCACAGCACCGCATCCACCAGGCCCGTCTCCAGGGCCCGCACGCCGATGCGGCTGACGATGCCGGTCCACTGAGCCCCCGCGATCGGCTGGCGCAGCCGGGCGGTGACCATGCGCTGGTGCACCCCGAAATAGAGCTCGTCCTCGTCGTCGAGGCGGCGGCTGCGGCCATGGGCCTGCTCCTCCATCGCCTCGAAGCGCTGCTCCAGGAAGGCGCAGGCCCGGCGCACGTAGGCCACCCAGCGGCTGTCGCAGAGGCCGCAGTCGCTGCAGAGATCCTTGGCCGGCTTGGGGCTGCCCTTGGCCAGAGGTCGGGCTCGATCGTGCGGCGCCACGGAGGCCGGTGCCGGTGAAGGAACGGTGGACAAGCGGTGGAGGGGCGCGTTGGCTCGACGCTCAAGCTATCCGTCGTCGCGCTTCCATGCCGCCGCCCGCCCATGACGTCCGGGCCGATGCAGGGCCCGGCCTGCGTCAGAGTGCCCCCAAGCACCCCTCCGTTTCGGCCCCGATGCCCGCCCGCCGGAAGCCCCGCCGCCCCGCCGAACCCCCCGGCTCCGCGACCCCGACGGCACCGGCCCCGAAGGGGCGACTGGTCACCGGACGGGTGCTGAAGAGCCTTGGCCTCACCACCGCCGGCGCCGTGGTGGGCATGGCCACCCTGGGGCTGCTCTGGCCGATGCCGGACCGGGCCCTGGCCCCCACGGCCGACGTGGGCCCGGCCAGCCTGGCCGCCCCGCCGGCGCGACCCATCACCCTGCTGGTGATCGGCAGCGACGCCGAGAAGATCGGCGCGCCGATCAATAAGGCCGCGCCCGTTGGCCCGGCCAACGCCGATGCCCTGCTGCTGGTGCGCATCAACCCCGAGGGGCCCCTGCAGGTGCTCAACCTGCCCACCGAAGTGGCGGTGAACCTGCCGGGCCAGAAGGGGCCAAAGCGCCTGGGTGAGGCGTTCCGCCTCGGGGGCGTGGCGCTCACCGCCGATGCGGTACGGGAGCTTGTGGGGCTGCAGCCCCCCGCCCCCGACCGCTACCTGGTGCTCTCCCGGGGGGCGCTGCGGGATCTGGTCAACGGCCTGGGGGGCCTGGAACTCAGCCCGCCGCGGCGAATGAGCTACACCGACAAGACCCAGAAGCTGACCATCGACCTGCAGGCCGGGCTGCAGCAGCTGGGGGGCAACAAGGTGGAGCAGCTGGTGCGCTTCCGCGATCCCTGGCTCGGCGACACCGGCCGCCGCAGCAACCAGCAGTTGGTGGCCACCAGCCTCAGGGAGCGGATGCTGCAGCCGGAGCGGCTGGCCAAGCTGCCGTTCCTGGTGAGCCAGCTGCAGCCGAAGGTGGAGACCAACCTCTCGCCGAGCGAGACCCTCAGCCTGCTGGCGGCAGGACTGGATGGCAGTCAGCCGGTGCAGTTCGCCAGCCTGCCGCTGAAGCCCGCCGAAGAGAAGCACAAGGGCCTGCGCCAGCTGGATCCCGGCGCGACACCGCCGCTGTGGAAGGAGCCGGTGGCGCCGTGAGACATCCGGGATGATGGCGGCACCGCACGGGGCACCATGGCCATCCCACCTGAGCTGCAAGTGCCGAGCACCTTCCAGCACTACCTGCTGGGGTTGTTCGCCGTGGCCAACAACTTCCCCGCCATCGGGCCCTTCCTCACCCTGAGCCAGGGGGTGCCCGCCAGCCAGGTGCGGCGCGTGATCCGCATCACCACCTTCTCCAGCCTGCTGATCATGCTGGGCGCCTACGTCCTGGGCACGGCGGTGCTGCAGTTCTTCGGCATCAGTGTGAGTGCCTTCCAGATCGCCGGCGGCCTGCTGCTGGGCTTCAGCGGCCTGAGCATGCTCAATGCCACCGATCCGGGTGATTCGCATGAGAAGAACTTCGATGTCTCCCACATGGATGTGGGGCAGATGACCTCCTCGGCGATCGTGCCGATCTCCCTGCCCCTCACCACCGGCGCCGGAACGATGTCGACGATCACGGTGTACGCCGAAGGGGCCCGCACCCTCAACCACCGCATCGAACTGTTCGGAGCGATCCTGGCGATGGCGATCCTGATCGGCCTGATGTTCACCTTCGCCACCCGCCTCACCAGGCTCCTGGGCCATGTGGGCATGACGGTGCTGATCAAGGTGATGGGCCTGTTCACCCTGGCGATCGGGGTCCAGTTCATCGCCACCGGTGCCAGCACGATTCTCAGCCGGGTGACGCTGAAGATCTGAGGGCGGTTGTGTCGCTTCCGCCCGGCGTTCCGTCCGGCTCGCCCACCCTTGCCAGCCTGGGGGTTGCCGCCGGCATGCCGTGATCCCTCCCCAGAAGCAGATGACCGGCATGCTCGGCCATCCGGTGGCCGAGAACCCGATCGATCGGATGTTCGATGCCGTGTACGCCCATTACGGGCTGTGCTGGCAGTTCTGGAAGAACGACATCGCCAACGCCCAGGACCTGGCCCTGGCGGTGAAGGCCCTGGTGCCCCTGGGGTACCGCGGCATGGCGATCACCGTGCCCTACAAGGTGGCGGTGCTGCCCCTGCTCGATGCGGTCGATGACGACGTGCGGGCCATCGGCGCCGCCAACTACCTCACGATCGAGGCGGGCTGCCTGATCGGCCACAACAACGATGGCAAGGGGGTGGTGAAGGCGATCGAGAAGCTGGCGCCCCTGGCCGGGCAGCGGGTGGTGATGCTGGGGGCCGGCGGTGCCGGCCGGGCGATGGCGGTGGAGATGGCCTGGGCCGGTGCGGCCCACCTCACCCTGATCACCCGGCGGCAGGAGCAGGGCCAGGAAGTGGCGGACACCGTCACACGCGCCTCCGGCGTGCCGGCGCTGTGGCAGCCCTGGCAGGGGGAGGTGGTGGTGCCGGCGGGCACCAGCCTGCTGATGAACGCCACCCACCTGGGCTGCGCGCCGGAGCTGGAGCCCGTGCCCGTCCGCTGGGACACGGTGGATCCGGCCTGCCTGGTGGTGGATGTGATCACCAACCCCCGCATCACCCCGTTCCTGGCCACGGCCCGCAGCCACGGCTGTCCGGTGGTGGATGGGGTCGAGATGCTGGTGCAGCTGGCCATGCAGATCTTCGAGCAGTGGACCGGGGTCACCCCCGAGGAGGTGGTGTTCCAGCGCGCCGTGGCCGAGGCCCTCGGGGAGGGAGCTGGGGCCTAGGCCGCCTGCAGCACCCGCCAGCTGCCGCGCAGCACCTGCTGCAGCGCCGCCATGGCGGCCTCGGCCTCCTCGCCGCTCTCCTCGCCGCTGTCCGGCAGCCAGCCCAGCCAGGGCAGGCCATCGCGGCGACGCATCGCGGGCTGCCAGTCGCCGCCCACCTGCACCAGACCGGCCAGGGGCACCCGCCAGTGCTGCAGCAGGGCCGTGCCGGCCGCCGGCAACCCGGTGGCCATTTGCTCGCTCCGCAGGACCAGCAGGCAGGGCTGGCGCCAGGCCCCGAGCGCTTCGGCCCAGCTGCCGCCCCGCGCCAGCGGCAGGCCGGGATCGAGGGGCAGGGCGGTCAGCCACGGGCCCGGGACTGCCGTCAGGGCCGCCAGCCCGACATCGGGATCATCAGCGCCCGCCAGCGGCCGGAGGGGCACGCCTTCGGCGGCGGCCAGCCGCGCCGCCACCGCCGCCAGACCTTCCAGCTCCTGTCGCAACCCCAGTCCCAGCAGCAGCAGGCCGCCGCCGGGCTGGGTTTCGGTCCCTGAAACCGACATGGTTGTTTGCACTGTCCGGGCCGGCTCGCTTCTACCATCGTGCTGCGAAGCAACGCCGCCTGCGCCCTTGTCCACTTTCTCGACCGCTGAACGGGTGGAGCAGAGCGGGCAACCGCCCCTCACCAGCCACGACCCTCGCCGGTTGCGGTTGTTCTGCGGCAATTCCAACCCCGGCCTGGCGCACGAGATCGCTGCCTACCTCGGCGTGCCCGACGGCCCGAGGGTGATCAAGCGCTTCGCCGATGGCGAGCTCTACATCCAGATCCAGGAGTCGATCCGCGGCTGCGATGTCTTCCTGATCCAGCCCACCTGTGCTCCGGTGAACGATCACCTGATGGAGCTGCTGATCATGGTGGATGCCTGCCGGCGGGCCTCGGCGCGCCAGATCACGGCCGTCATCCCCTATTACGGCTACGCCCGGGCCGACCGCAAGACGGCCGGACGCGAATCGATCACCGCCAAGCTGGTGGCCAACCTGCTGGTCAAGTCCGGTGTCGAGCGGGTGCTGGCCATGGACCTGCACTCCTCCCAGATTCAGGGCTACTTCGACATCCCCTGCGATCACATCTACGGATCCCCCGTCCTGGTCGACTACCTCTCCACCCGGGACCTGGGTGAGGTGGTGGTGGTCTCCCCCGACGTGGGCGGTGTGGCCCGGGCCCGGGCCTTCGCCAAGCAGATGAAGGATGCGCCCCTGGCGATCATCGACAAGCGCCGCTCCGGCCACAACGTGGCCGAAAGCCTCACCGTGATCGGCGATGTGGTCGGCAAGACGGCGATCCTGATCGACGACATGATCGACACCGGCGGCACCATCTTCCAGGGGGCCCAGCTGTTGCGCGCCCGGGGGGCGGCCCGGGTGCTGGCCTGCGCCACCCACGCCGTTTTTTCCCCGCCTGCCGTCGAGCGTCTTTCCACCCCGGGCCTGTTCGAGGAGGTGGTGGTGACCAACAGCATCCCCCTGCCCCCCGACCTGCACTTCCCCCAGCTGCGGGTGCTCTCGATCGCCAACATGCTCGGTGAAACGATCTGGCGGATCCACCAGGAGAGCTCGGTCAGCTCGATGTTCCGCTGAGCGGCACCACCATGCCCGCCTCTCCACAGCCCGTCCAGCGGGTGCCGCTCAAGCGTTTCGCCCATCTGAAGCGCCACCTGCCGGTGCCGCTCACCGTGCTGGTCACGGCCCTGCTCGCCTTGACGTTGGGGGCCCCCCGGCCGGCCGATGCCGAAGGCCGCCTGCCCGGTCGCTTCGAGCGCCGCATCGGCGTCTGGCTCACCAACAGCCCCAGCCCCCTCTACTACGACGCCAAACGCATCGAGACCGCCGTGGCGCAGCTCGATGCCGCCGGCTTCAACACCCTCTATCCCAACGTCTGGAGTCGGGGAGCCACCTTCCACCGCAGCCGCTGGGCGCCGTTGGAGCCGGCCCTGGCCCGTTCCAACCCCGGCCTCGACCCGATCTGCCGCTTCACCAAGGCGGCCCATCGCCGCGGCATGCAGGTGATCCCCTGGTTCGAGTACGGCCTGATGGAGCCGGCCGATGCCGATGTCGTCCAGCTCCATCCCGAGTGGGTGCTGCGCCGCGCCGATGGCAGCGCGCTCTACGCCATGCACGGCGCCAACCTGAAAACCTCCCCGCTCAAGGACCTGCGGGTGTGGCTGAACCCGGCCCACCCCGGGGTGAGGGCCCGCTTCATCGGCCTGATCAGCGAGATTGTCCAGCGCTGCGGCGTGGATGGCATCCAGCTCGATGACCACTTCGCCTGGCCGGTGGAACTGGGCTACGACCCCTACACCCGCGCCCGCTATCTGGCGGACACCGGCCGGGAGCCGCCGGCCAACTTCAACGACCGTTACTGGATGAAGTGGCGCCGCCAGCAGCTCACTGCCTTGCTGCGCGAACTGCGGGGCACCATCCAGACCGTGGGCGGCCCCCGCCGCACCGTCATCAGCCTGTCGCCGGGCCCGTTCCGCTTCGCCTTCAACCACTGGCTCCAGGACTGGGAGCTCTGGGCCCTGGGCGAACTGGTCGACGACCTGATCGTGCAGAACTACGCCTATTCGGTGAAGGGCTTCGCCCGTGATCTGGATCAGCCGGCGTTGGTGAAGGCCCGCCGCTGGGGCATGCCGGTGGAGATCGGCATCCTCTCCGGTTTCGGCGGCCGCACCCCCGACATGGCCACCCTCGAGCAGAAGGTGCGTCTCTCCGCCGCCCGGGGCCACGGCGTGATCTTCTTCTACTGGGAGGGACTCTGGGGCCAGCACGCCGGTCCGGAGGGGGCCGCCGTCCGCCAGGCCGCCTTCCGACGCCTCAACAAAGCGGTGTTCGGCAGCCGCTAGGCGTTTTCGGCAGCCGCTCCGAGGCATTGGCCCACCACCTCGCGGGTGTTGGTGGAGAGTTCGGCCGCCGCCAGTTGGTCGAGGGCCTCCCGCATCCGCTCCCGCCGCCCGGGGCCGTAGCTCTGCCAGCGGCTGAACACCTTGGCCAGGCGCGAGGCCGTGATCGGATTGCGCTGGTCCAGGGCAGCGATCTGGTCGGCCATGAAGCGGTAGCCGCTGCCGTCGGCGGCATGGAACACCGGCGGGTTGCCCGCCAGTCCCCCCAGCACCGCCCGCACCGAGTTGGGGGCCGCCGGATCGAAACGGGGATGGTCGAGGAGCCGCTGCACCCGTTCCAGGCCATCGGCGAAGGGGGCTGAAGCCTCCAGGGCGAACCAGGAATCGAGGATCACCGGCTTCTGCTCCCAGCGGGCATAGAAGGCCTCCATCGCCTCCTGGCGGGCGGCGATCGGGTGATCCTGCAGCGCCCGCAGGCCCGCCCGGGCCAGGGTCATCGACGGGCCATCCACCGCGGCCCGCGCCGCGGCGATCACCGCGGCGTCGCCGGCGGCCACCCGCCAGCTCCAGATCGAGCCCGTCAGCATCCGGTCGCCCACCCCCTCCGGCCAGGCCAGGGTCCATTGATCGCTGCAGCGTTGCAGGGCCCGCTGCAGCGGTTCGGCCAGGGCCTCCCCGAAGCGGCCACGCAGGGCCTGCAGGGCGGCGAACAGGGCCGGCGGATCGGGCTGCGGCGCGGCATCCTCCAGTTCGGCCAGGCCCGGCAGGGCCAGCAGCACGCTGCGGCTGGCCTCCGACAGGGAGGGATCGGCCAGGATCCGCTCGAAGGCGGCGACCAGCGCCTCCTCCAGGCCCCCATCCACCCGGCCGGCGGCCCGGCGCAGCACGGCCCGGCGCAGCAGCAGCTGGCCGGCGTCCCAGCGGGCGAAGGGGTCGCTGTCGGCGGCCAGCAGGTGCACCAGCTCGCTGCTGGGCCGCCCCAGCTCCACCCGCACCGGCGCTGAAAACTGGCGCAGCAGGGAGAGGGCCGGCGGCGGCGACTGGGCCGGCAGCCCCTCGAAGCGGAAGACCTGCTCCTCATGGTCAATCAGCAGCAGGCGTGTGCCCGCCCCCCAGCGGCGGCCCAGCAGGGGCGCTGCGCCGTGGTCGGGGTCGTCGGCCACCAGCCGCATCGGCAGGGGCTGGCCGGCCTGGCCCACCAGCCCCACCGCCAGCGGAATCACCAGGGGTTGCTTGAGGGGCTGGCCGGGAGTGGCGGGGGTGTCCTGGCGCACAAACAGCTCCAGGGTCCCGGCGGCCTTGTTCCAGCGGCGCCGGATCCGCAGCACCGGCGTGCCCGCCTGGTGATACCAGCGGCGGAACTGCACGAAATCGAAGGGCGGCAGGCGGCAGCTGTCGTCCACTTCGCCGGCGGCATCCTGCATCGCCTGGACGAAGTCTTCGCAGGTGGCGGCGGTGCCGTCGTGGCGCTCCACATACAGCGCCATGCCGCGCTGGAAGGTCTCTTCCCCCAGCAGGGTGTGCAGCACCCGGATCACCTCCGAGCCCTTCTCGTAGATCGTGGTGGTATAGAAATTATCGATCGCCTGGTACTGATCCGGCTGCACCGGATGGGCCGTGGGACCAGCATCCTCCCGGAACTGGGTGTTGCGCAGCATCGCCACGTTCTCGATCCGGTTGAGCGCATGGCCATGCAGATCGGCCGAGAAGCTCTGATCGCGAAAGACGGTGAGCCCCTCCTTCAACGACAGCTGGAACCAGTCGCGGCAGGTGATGCGGTTGCCCGTCCAATTGTGGAAATACTCGTGGGCGATCACACTTTCAATGCGCTCCAGTTCGCCGTCGGTGGCCGTGGCGGCATCGGCGAGCACCAGCTTGGAGTTGAAGATGTTGAGGCTCTTGTTCTCCATCGCGCCCATGTTGAAGTGGCGCACCGCAACGATGTTGTATTCGTCGAGGTCGTACTCCAGGCCATAGACGCGCTCGTCCCACTGCATCGCCCGCTTCAGGGATGCCATGGCGTGGGTGGTGAAGGGGGCATCGCCCGGCTCGACATGCAGGCGCAGCTGCACCGACCGCCCGCTGGCCGTGACAAACGTGTCGCGGATCTCCTCCAGCTGGCCCGCCACCAGGGCGAACAGGTAGGAGGGTTTGGGGAACGGGTCGTCCCAGACGGCGTAGTGGCGGGCTTCCCCGTCGGGTCCGGGCGGCAGGTCGCCGCTGTCGACGCTGTTGCCGTTGGAGAGCAGCACCGGAGCGGCCGACCGGTCGGCCTCGATCCGCACCCGGAAGCGGCTGAGCAGGTCGGGGCGATCCGGGTGGTAGGTGATGCGGCGGAACCCCTCCGCCTCGCACTGGGTGGTGACCATCCCTCCGCTCACGTAGAGCCCTTCGAGGCTGGTGTTGGCCCGCGGATCGAGCCACACCGTGCTGGTGACCACGAAGGGCCGATCGGGCGGCTGCAGCAGCAGCAGGCGGTCGTGCTCCAGCTGGAATGCTCCGGCGGGCAGACGAACACCGTCAAGCTCCAGGGCCCGCAGCTCCAGATCGACGCCCTTCAGCTCCAGCGGCCCATCGGCACCGGGCCTGGGGAGGAACGCCAGTCGCGCCTCCACCAGGGCATGGTCAGCGAACAGGCGCACCGTGAGATCAGTGCGCTCGAGCAGATAGGGCGCCGGCCGGTAGTCGGCGAGGTGCACGACGGCCATCAGTGGCTCACTTGGGGGCTGGCTTGGCGGCGCCCTGTTGCTTGATGGCGTCCTGAACCTTCTTCATGACGTCGGCAGGCACTTCCTTGGGGCAGATTTCGGCGGCACCGAGCACGGCCGAGTTGATGGCGCCGCGGCGCAGTTCCTCGATGGTGAGCGCCTTGGCGCCCACTTGTTGGATTTCTCCCTTGTGCTGGCCGAGGATCAGCTGGGCGATGGTTTCGCCGGCGATACCCACCGATTTTTCGAAGTCGATGCCGGCGGCGCGGGAGATGCAGACGTTGACGGCGCCGATGCGGGTGTAGAGAGCCATCTCAGCGGAGGTGGCGGCTGCGGCATGGGCCGCCACGGGGGCCAGCAGCAGCGGCATGGCCAGCAGGGGTGCCACCAGCAGCGGCCGGGTGCGGCGGAGCAGGAGAGACAAGGGATAGGAATCCGTGAACCACCATCGTGATGCATCACAGCGGCCGCCACACCCGCCGCAGAGTCCGCTCCGCGAGGCGGCCCTGCGGCCGGGTCCCCTGCGCCGACAGCGCTTAACCGATCGGTTCTCCGGCGGGCTCCAGCCGGATCTCGTGGTGGAGCTCCACCAGCTCGAGACGGCCGTGGCGCCAGGTGTGGATCGAACGGGAGCGGTAGTTGTCCCCATCCACCAGGCGGATCTGCTCCAGCACCTCCCAATCGTCGTAGTGGGACTGGAACGCCATGGTGTGCTCATCGATCTGGCGGATCTGGCTGACGGTGGGTGCCCCCGCCAGGTAGCCACAGCTGCGTCGCAGCTGGTGGCCGCACAGCCAGGCCTCCATCGTCCCCTCGGGCCTGTAGTCGGGTTTGGTCTCGAAGAACGTCTGATGCCCCTCCGCCCACCAGGTGAACCGGTACCCCTCATCCCCGTCCACCAGTTCGCTGTGGACCTCGATGCGCAGGTTCATGTCGACCTGGAGAACCTCGTCGCCCTCGGTGAAGAAGTAGGTGCGGCGCGAGCGCCACAGGCCCAGATTGCGGGCGAACCAGCGCCGCAGGCTGGTGTCGAGGCGGATGCGGCTCTGCACGGGAACCCCACTGGCAAGGCCCGGTTGTCTTGGTGTGGTCATGGCTGGCCCACCCCGGCACAGACTGGCGATCCCCGAAGTCCTAGCGAGGTTCATGGGGTTGTGCCCAGAACCCCATAAGGTTGGGTGCATTGCCGCATGCCCGCCGTTGCCGGTCTTGGGGGAGTCCGAGTTCCCGACGTCGACGGTGCCAGCCGCCAGCAGCGAGGCCAGCGTCGCCGTCGCTGAGGCCCAGAAACCGCTGAAGCTGCTGCTGGTGGCGGCCCGCCACCACATGGCTTCGGCCGACCTGCGTGCCCTGCTGGGCTTCCTCAACTCGGAAGAGTGCACCTACAAGGTGTCGCTGCAGGTGGCCGATCCGGCCGACCATCCCGAACTGCTTGAACTGCACAGGCTGGTGGCCACCCCGGCCCTGATCAAGCTCGATCCCCTGCCGAAGCAGGTCTTTGCCGGCAACACCCTGGCGGTGCAGCTGCGCACCTGGCTGCCCCGCTGGCAACAGATGGAGGTGGTCACCAGCCTGGGGCTGAGTCTGCGGCCGGCGGAGATCGACGGCAGCCGCAGCCAGCGGGAGGTGCAGCTCGAGGACCAGCTGCTGGTGCTGCGCCAGGAGAACGAAACCCTGATCGAGCGGCTCGGGGTCCAGGAGCGGCTGCTGCGCATGGTGGCCCATGAGCTGCGCACCCCCCTCACCGCCGCCAAGCTGGCCCTGCAGAGTCACGCCCTGGGCCAGATCGACGAGAGCCGCTTTCGCGACGTGCTCAACCGCAGGCTCGACGACATCGAGGCCCTCTCCAGGGACCTGCTGGAAGTGGGCACCACCCGCTGGGAAGCCATGTTCAATCCCCAGCGGCTCGACCTGAGCCAGGTGGCGGCCGAAGCCATCCTGGAACTGGAGAAGCTCTGGCTGGGTCGGGGGTTGCAGCTGGTCACCGACATCCCCGCCGACCTGCCCGATGTCCATGCCGACCAGCGGCGCATGCGACAGGTGATGCTCAACCTGCTGGAGAACGCCCTGAAGTTCACCCCCGATGGCGGCAAGGTGAGCCTCAGCCTCATGCACCGCACCAGCCAGTGGGTGCAGGTGAGCATCTGCGACAGCGGCCCTGGCATTCCCCGCCAGGAGCAGCACCGCATCTTCCAGGACCGGGTACGGCTGCCCCAGACCTCCGGCACCACCTCCGGCTTCGGTGTGGGGCTGTCCGTGTGCCGCCGCATCGCCGAAGTGCACGGCGGCCGCATCTGGGTGGTGTCCGAGCCCGGGGAGGGCGCCTGTTTCAATTTCACGGTGCCGGTCTGGACCGGCCAGAGCTCCCCCGAGCCCGAGCGCGCCAACAGCGACCTTTCTTGACGAAGGGTCCCTCCGGCCCGTAGCGTCCATCACATCAGATCGGCGGTGAGCCGGCTGTGGCCTCGCCCCCATCGTCTAGAGGCCTAGGACACCTCCCTTTCACGGAGGCGACAGGGGTTCGAATCCCCTTGGGGGTATCCATCGGTTCCGGGTCCGAGGCGACGTCGCTTTGGCCCGAGTTCCTGTTGAAGCTGTGCCAAGGCGCTGCGCCGCCTGTGCCGAGCCTGCGCTGCGGATGTGGTCAGGCGCTAGAAAGCTGGCGAGCCGCCGAGGGCCTCAGCCGGCTTCGAAGCGTCGCTGCGCTTCCCGCTGCACGCCCCGCAGGTTGCTGGCCAGGTCCTCCTTGAGGCGCTGCTCGATCAGACCGATCGGCATGCCCGGTTTGCCCTGCACGGTGAGGTCGTAGAGGAGCCAGGTGCTGGTGTCGTCGACGCCCACCTGCCAGAGGCCCTGGAAGCAGCGGAAATCACCCTCCAGCATGCGGAAGGCGAGGCGGCCCTGGTCCGGCTCTTCATTGAGCTCCAGCTGCACGCGGGCACTGAAGCGCAGGCCGCAGAACTGCTGGGTACCCACCTGCTCGAGGGCCACCTGGTTGCCGCGGCGCCAGAGCTGGCGGGAACTGGCCAGGTTGGGGATGAAGCTGTCGAGGTGGTCGTAGTCGGTGAGCACCGACCAGATCCACTCGGGGGCGAGGCTCAGCCGCAACTGCACGGCGAGACGGCGGGTGCCATGGGGGAGCCGCTCCATCTCCTGCTGGATCGTGTCGAGGGCGCAACAGGCCTCTCTGGCGACCATGGCCTCGGGGGAAGGGAGGGTCACGGGGCTGGGAAACAACGCCAGGGGCTGGGCCAAGAGGGATCGGAGCTCGCTCGGGGCTTGGGGAAAGGTGGCAGCGGACGGCACCTGCAGGGGTGCGTCGGGACACAAACTAGCCCGTGTTTCCGCTTTCCGGTCAAAGACGGCAGCCCGAAGGGACGTGAGGCGAGTTCTCTATGATCGGGCCGATTTTCGGCACCGTCGCCCGCATGCGCGTTTCCACCGGCAAGGCCACCCAGTCCGACGGCCGCATGTTCACGGTTGTCGTCGAAGGCTTCGGCGTCGGTCTGCAGCGGCGGGCGGAACGCCGTCTCACCGTGCCCTTCAGCCAACTGCAGCGGCTGATGCAGACCATCGCCCTCCAGGGTGGTCGGATTCGGGCGATCAACGCTGAGGAGGTCCCGGCCGGGTCCGAACCCCTGGCCCCCGCCACCGAAGCCGCCGCCCCGGCCGCCCCCCCCACCCCCGCAAAGAAAGCCCCCGTGAGCCACGCCGACGTTCCGGTCAACCTCTACAAGCCCAAAGACCCCTTCATCGGCACGGTCACCGGCAACTACAGCCTCCTGGCCGAGGGGGCCATCGGCCGGGTGAACCACATCACCTTCGATCTTTCCGAAGGCAACCTCCACTACGTCGAGGGCCAGAGCATCGGCATCATTCCCGATGGTGAGGATGCCAACGGCAAGCCCCACAAGCTGCGCCTCTACTCGATCGCCAGCACCCGCCACGGCGACAACTGCGAGGGCGGCACGGTCTCCCTCTGCGTGCGCCAGCTCCAGTACGAGAAGGACGGCAGCACCATCAACGGCGTCTGCTCCACCTTCCTCTGCGACATCGAACCCGGCGCCAAGGTGAAGATCACCGGCCCGGTGGGCAAGGAGATGCTCCTGCCCCCCGATGAGGACGCCAACGTGATCATGCTGGCCACCGGTACGGGCATCGCCCCGATGCGGGCCTACCTGCGCCGCATGTTCGAGCCGTCCGAGCGCGCCAAGAACCCCGAGTACCAGTTCCGCGGCAAGGCCTGGCTGATCATGGGCGTCCCCAAGACCCCCAACCTCCTCTACGAGGACGACTTCCAGCGCTATCTGGCCGAGTACCCCGAGAACTTCCGCTACACCAAGGCGATCAGCCGTGAGCAGCAGAACCCCAGCGGCGGCCGGATGTACATCCAGGACCGGGTCACCGAGCATGCCGATGAGATCTTCTCCCTGATCGAAGATCCCAAGACCCACGTGTACATGTGCGGTCTGCGCGGCATGGAGCCCGGCATTGACGAGGCCATGTCCGCCGCCGCTGCCGCCAAGGATCTCAACTGGAGCGAACTGCGGCCCCAGCTCAAGAAGGCTGACCGCTGGCACGTCGAGACCTACTGACCCCGGCGGCGATCCAGCCCCTCGCATCGCCCCCAGGCCCGCCTCCGGCGGGCTTTTTCATGGGCGACGATCCGAGAATGCTCACACCGGCAGGCTCCCTGCGGCGGCGATGCAGCGGGATGACGGAGCAGCCGTTAAACCAGGGTGACCGGACGCCCTCCCCATGACCGCCATCCTCACCAATCCCCTGCGGGTGGGTCTGCGCCAGGAGCGGGTGATCTCGCCCCAGTGCATCGTCATCTTCGGGGCCAGTGGCGACCTCACCCACCGCAAGCTGATCCCAGCGCTGTTCGAGCTGTTCCGCCAGCGGCGGCTGCCCAGCGAGTTCGCCGTGCTGGGTTGCGCCCGGCGTCCCTGGAGCGACGAGGAATTCCGCGACAAGATGGGCGCGGCGCTCTCCGATGAGATCGCCGCGCACCGCAGTGCCTGGGACCAGTTCGCCCAGGGGCTCTTCTACGAGCCGGTGGATCTGCAGCAGCCCGACCACCTGGTGCGTCTCGGCCAGCGGCTCGAGGTCATCGACCGGTTGCGGGCCACCCGCGGCAATCGCACCTTCTACCTCTCGGTGTCGCCGGAGTTCTACGGCAGCGGCTGCCGTGCCCTGGCCGGTGCCGGCCTGCTGGCCGATCCGGAACGCAGCCGGGTGGTGATCGAGAAGCCCTTCGGCCGGGATTACGCCAGCGCCCAGGCCCTCAACAAGGTGGTGCAGGCCTGCGCCAAGGAAAGCCAGGTGTTCCGCATCGACCATTACCTGGGCAAGGAAACGGTCCAGAACATCCTGGTGTTGCGCTTTGCCAACACGATCTTCGAGCCGATCTGGAACCGGAACTACATCTCCAGCGTCCAGATCACCGCCGCCGAAACCGTGGGGGTGGAGGAACGGGCCGGCTACTACGAGTCGTCCGGCGCCCTGCGGGACATGGTGCAGAACCACCTCACCCAGATCCTGGCCCTCACGGCCATGGAGGCCCCCGGCCGCTTCGATCCGGAGGCGATCCGGAACGAGAAGGCCAAGGTGCTGCAGTCGGCGCGCCTGGCCAATGAGGAGGAGGCCTGGAAATGCTGCGTGCGGGGCCAGTACGCCGCCGGCGGCAGCATGACCAAGCCCTTGCCCGGCTATCGCCAGGAGCCGGGGGTGAACGCCAACAGCACCACCGAGACCTATGTGGCCATGAAGGTGGCCATCAACAACTGGCGCTGGCAGGGCGTGCCGTTCTATCTGCGCACCGGCAAGCGCTTGCCGAAGCGCCTCAGCGAGGTGGTGCTCACCTTCCGTGAGGCCCCGGTGCACCTCTTCGACGCCGCCGGTGGCGCCCCCACCCCCAACCAGCTGATCCTGCGCATCCAGCCCGATGAGGGCGCCGAATTCAAGTTCGAGGTGAAGGCGCCGGGTTCCGGGATGCGCAGCCGCCCGGTCGACATGGCCTTCAGCTACGACGAATCCTTCGGCGAGCCCTCCGACGAGGGCTACGTGCGGCTGCTCGCGGACGCCATGCTGGGGGATCCCACCCTGTTCACCCGCAGCGATGAGGTGGAGGCGGCCTGGCGCCTGTACACGCCGCTGCTGGCCCTGATCGAGGAATCCCCCTGGCAACTCCCGGTCCATCCCTACGAGGCCCGCACCTGGGGGCCGGCCGCCGCCGATGGGCTCCTGGCCGATGACGGCCTCAGCTGGCGTCGTCCCTGACGAACGGCCCCAGCTCCTCTCACGTCCGCTCCAGCTCCGCCGACCAGCGAACTCCGACGCTTCCGCGCCCCCATGGCTCCCCAGCTCACCCTCCAGGCTCCCCTCGATCTGCCGCCCGAGGAGGTCCATCCCTACCTCCAGCGTCTCTGGACCCATGATCTGGAGGGGTCCATCGGGGCGGCCACCTTCACCCTGGTGGTGTGGGAACCCTCCTGGCTGGAGCAGCAGATGGTGCGCATCGGCCGGGTGGATGGGCCGGTCACCGGCCTGCTGCGCCAGGAGCTTCTCGAGGCGGCCCGCCTGGCCCTGCCGGACACCGACCTGCCCCTCAGCACGGCGCCGATGGATCCCCGGCTGGCCTGGGCCATCGGCCAGAAGGATGGCCACCACAAGAGCCAGGACCTGCGCGGTCAGTTCGTCGAAAGCGCCATCAGTGCCCACATGCCACGGCGGCTGATCACGCTGGCGCCCACCCTCGACCCCGGCCATCCCCTCGAGACCCTGGTCGCCGCCTACTGCCCGCTGCCGGAGGAGGGCGGCGCCGGTGCCGCCTGCGGGGATGTGGTGGTGCTGCGCGGCGGCATGGGGGCGCTGCAGCAGAGCCTCGACCTGTTCCAGACCCTGGTGGACGAGAGCCTGCCCTGCTGGGTGTGGTGGAACAGCAGCCTGGATGAACCGTCCGAGATGCTGGAGGCGCTGGCGCCGCTGCCCCGGCGGCTCGTCATCGACAGTTCCCTCGGGGAACCGCGCCGTTGCCTCGACCTGATGCTGGCCCGGATCAGCTCCGGCCAGGCCGTCAACGATCTCAACTGGCTGCGGTTGCGCACCTGGCGCGAGTCCCTGGCCATGGTCTTCGACCCCCCGTCCCGTCGGGACGCCCTCGGCCACGTGGTGCAGCTCGACATCGACGTGGAGGGGGACCACCCGGTCAAGGGCCTGCTGCTGGCCGCCTGGATCGCCGACCGCCTGGGTTGGCACCTGGTGAGCAGCTACACCGTGGAGGTGGATGGACCGGGCCCGGGAATCACGGCCGAGTTCGAGCGCACCGACGGGGTGGCGGTCCAGTTCACGCTCATGCCCGTGCCGATGGGGGTGCCCAAGACCCATCCCGGCGCCATCGTCGGCATGCGGTTGATCTGCCAACCGGTGCTCCGGCCGCCCCTGTGCGTGATCCTCTGTTCGGAGTCGGGGGGCTGCATGCGGCTGGAATCCGGGGGCATGGCGAGCATGGAACTGGCCGAGGGGGTGGTGCCCCTGCCCGAGGAGAGCGAGGAGATGGAAATGGCCCGCCTGCTTTCCGGCGGCCACGATTCCACCTCTCCACTGCTGGCGGCGGCCGTGCCCCTGGCGGCCACCCTGCTGCCAGGCTGAAGCGCTCTCCTCTCCCGGCGCCTCAACGCCGTCCCGACCCGATCGCATGAGTTGCCTGATCGCCGCCCCCTGCAGCGGCAGCGGCAAGACCCTGCTGAGCCTCACCCTGGCGGCCGTGGCGCGGGCGCGCGGGGAAAGCCTCCAGCCCTTCAAGGTGGGTCCCGACTACCTCGACCCCCAGTTGCTGGGGGCGGTGGCGGGGCGCCCCTGCCGCAACCTCGACCCCCTGCTCTGCGGCGAGGAGTGGGTGCGGCGTTGCTACCGCTGGCATGGCGGCCGGGCCGCTCGGGTGCTGGTGGAGGGGGTCATGGGCCTGTTCGATGGCCGTGGCTCCGGCAGCGAGGGCAGTTCCGCCGCCGTGGCCGATCTGCTGGGGCTGCCGGTGGTGCTGGTGGTGGAGGCATCGCGCCAGGCCGGCAGCCTGGCGGCCCTGGTGCGCGGCTTCCGCGACCATGGCCCGCCCCGGGTGACCTTGGCCGGGGTGGTGCTCAACCGGGTCGGCAGCGACCGGCACCACCGCCTGCTCGCCGAAGCCCTTGAGGCCATTGGGGTGCCCCTGCTGGGGGTGCTGCCCAGCCACCCCAGCCTGGAACTCCCCTCCCGCCACCTGGGCCTGCTCACCCCAGGCGAGCTGGGTGACCTGGGCGAGCGCCAGCGGATCTGGGCCCGCCTGGCCGAAGTGCACCTCGATCTGGACCGGCTCTGGCCCCTGCTGGCACCCCCGGCCGGCCCGTCGGAAGGGCAGGATCCGATTCGCTGGTGCCTGGGGCAGGGCCTGCCAGAGCCACCCACCACCGTCTCCACCGCCACCCCGTCCCCTGGCCCCCTGCCCGTGGCGATCGCCAGCGACGCCGCCTTCCACTTCCGTTACCCCGAGGCTCAGGAGCTGCTCTCGGCCTGCGGCCTGCGGCCGCTGCCCTGGAGTCCCCTGGCCGACGAGCCCCTGCCGGCGGACTGCCGGGCGGTGCTGCTCCCGGGCGGCTATCCCGAGCTGCATGCCGCCCAGCTGGCGGCCAGCCGCCACAGCCTTGGGTCCCTCGGCGCCGCCGCCCGCGCCGGTCTGCCGATCGTGGCCGAATGCGGCGGCTTGCTGCTGCTGGGCCGGGAGCTGGAGGATGGCAACGGGATCTGTCATCCCATGGCCGGCCTGCTTCCCTTCAGCGCCCGCCGTGGTGCCCTCAGCCTCGGCTACCGCCAGGCCCTGCCGGGGGCGGATGGGCTGCTGGTGCGCCGTGGGGAAGCCCTCAGCGGCCATGAGTTCCACCGCTGGCAGCTGGTGCACCAACCACCCCTGGCTGACGAGTTGGCAGCGGGGGAGGGCCTGTGGCAACTTGATGGGTGGGGAACTCCCACGAGGATTGAAGGATGGACCGCCCGGACCGTTCACGCCAGCTGGCTGCACCTCCACTGGGCTGGATGCCCGGCGATTCCCTCGAGACTGGCGAGAGCCGCCGCCAGCGCCGTGCCGCTGCCGAGGAACGCCGTTTCGTTCAGCCCAGTCTCCGGATGAGTGCCCCCCCCCATGAGCGCTGGCGCATGAACGTGCGGGGGCTGGTGCAGGGGGTGGGCTACCGGGTGGGCTGCCGCCAGAAGGCCATCGATCTCGGTCTCAGCGGCTGGGTGCGCAACCGCCCTGATGGCTCGGTGGATCTGGAGGCCGAGGGGCTTCCGGACCGGCTGGAGGAGCTGCGGCTCTGGTGCGAAAAGGGCCCCCAGGGGGCCCAGGTGAGCGGTGTCAGCAGCGGCCAGGTGGCGGTGGCGGGTACTGACTGGTTCGAGATCCGTGCCTGAAGGGCTCGATCGCCCCTGGCGGCATGGCACCGGAGAATGGGACGCCCCGGCCCGCAGCGATGCCGACCACCAGCCTCTGGCGCGAACTGTTCGGATTCGGCCTGGCGATCAGCTTCAGCCCGTTGCACCTCGGCCTGCTGCTTCTGATCCTGGTGGGCCCCAGTCCGTTGCGCCGGGGAAGCTGGTTCGTGCTGGGGTGGCTGCTCACCTCCGCGGTGGCCATGGCGCTGCTGCTGAGCGTGGGCCATGGCCTGCTGCTCACCATGGAGCAGGGCACCGATCAGCGCACCGGCCTTGACCTGCTGGGGGCTGGCGGGCTGCTGGCCCTGGGCCTCAACGGCCTGCAGAGCAGCCGCCAGGACAATGGCCCCCCTGGCTGGACCCGCCGGCTGGACGGCTTCTGCGCCCTGCCCCTGCCCCTGCTGCTCGGCCTCAGCGCCGCCGTGCAGGTGTCCAGCCCGGATGATCTGTTCCTTTACGCCAAGTCCGCCGCCAGCCTGCTGGAGGCCGGGTTGAGCCGGCCCCGGGAGGTGTTCACCACGGGGGTGTTCAGCCTGTTCAGCGGCATCCTGCTGCTGCTCCCCCTGGCGGGGTTGGCCCTGGTGGGCCAGGACCGCCTGCGCCCGGTCTTGCAGGCGGGCAAGGACTGGCTGTTCGCCAACGCCGAGCTGATCGTGGCGGCCATCTGCTTCGGCCTGGCCGCCTACCTCGGCTGGCAGGGGATCGAGGGGCTGCGGGCCGGCTGAGATCAGGGACCTCCCGGGGGATCCTCAGCCTCGAGGATCCGGCCGAGGTACTTGGGATCGTGGATGGTGCCGTGGCGCGAGAACGGCAGCACCCGCTCCCGTGGCAGTCCAGGCATCGACGGCCGTGAGCGCAGCTTCAGCCAGCGCCGCACCAGCACGATCACCCCCACCAGGACCGCGGCGACGAGCAGGGCCCCCACCTCAGTGATCAGCTGACCGCCGCCACCGGATCCACCGGCCCCGGCCAGGCTGGCGGAGGACTTGTTGGCCGGTGGGGTGGTGCCCAGGACGGGCGCCGGATCCGCCAGGGATGGCGATATGGCGAGCAGAGAATTCAGCGGAGGGCCCCAGCGAGAACCAACGCCACGAGGCTAGATGGTGTGCTCCGGTCAGGCGAGCTCATGGGGCCGCGGCGCCGGCCTCGGACTCCCGCAGCCAGCGTCCCCAGTGCTCCCGCTCGGCATCGTCGCCGGCCCCGGCCATCAGGGTCACCGCCTGGCTGGCCCGGCTCACCGCCACGTACACGAGCCGCTGCCGCAGCTGCAGGTCCCGGGGCCAGAAGACGTCCTCATCAATGAAGACCTCGCCGAAGGTGCTGCCCTGGCTGCGGTGGACGGTGAGCACGGCCGCCGGTCCGAGGGAGGCGAAGGCATCACGCACCAGGAAGTAGCGGCGCCAGAAGGGCTTGCCATCGTTCTTGCCCGCCTCGCGGGCCTGTTGCCGCAGGGCCTCCATCACCCCGTCCAGGCTGGCGCGGGGGCCGCTGCCCAGGGGCGGCAGCAGACGCAGGTTCAGCTGGGACTCCCCCGCCTCCACGGTGGCGGTGAGGGTGTCGATCACGGGAGCGCCAAGGACGCCCTCCACGCCGAATTCAGCCAGATCACAGCGTTCGGGGCGTACGTCACGCACCACCAGCTCCCGGTTGCTGCCCAGAAGCAGGTCGGGCTCCTCGGCGGCGGCGTCCCCTTCGCGGCAGGCCGGCGCCATCACGGCCGTGCGGGTGATCAGCACTTCGCCGGGGAGCACGGGAAGCTGGTCGGCCATGGCGCCGTGCAGGGCGCGGCGGGCGATCGGCACCAGCCGCTCCAGGGACCGGTTGGTGTAGCAGAGGATCCGGGCCAGGTCGGGATCGTCGGCGGCGGCGCTGCGGCGCAGGCCCTCCTGGGCGGCCGCCAGCCAGTCGCTTCGCCCCAGCAGTGACACCCGGCCCGTGGTGGTGCGCACCGGTGCCAGCACGGGCGGCCTGCGGCAGGGGAGGTTGCCCTGCCGCAGGCCTCCGGCCAGGCGCAGCACCGGTCCCTGGTGACGGACCACATGGGTCAGGGCCACCCGCTGGGCCCGTCCCAGGGCGAACACCGGACTCTGCTCCTCCCCCACCGGCGGCAACTGGGCAGGATCCCCCACGAACACTAGACGGGTGCGGTAGGCCTGGGCGCAGCGGAGCGTGATCTCCAGCAGGCTGCCATCCACCATCGAGGCCTCATCGACCAGCACCAGCCCCAGGTTCTCGAGCGCCGGGGCCGTCTGTGCCGTTTCCTCGCAGCGTTCCCGATCCCCCTCCCGCTTCAGCTTCAACCGCAGCAGCCGGTGGATGGTGGAGGGGTACCAGGTGGGTTGCAGTCCCGCCAGGGCGAGGTGATGGCGCAGCACTCCCACCGCCTTGTGGGTGGGGGCCACCACGGTCCAGCAGAGGCCGGCCCGCTCCGCCTGGGCCAGGAAGCGCATGGACAGGAACGTCTTGCCGGTGCCGGCGTACCCCTCCAGCACGAACGGCACGCCGTCGCCCGGGGCCGACAGCCAGGCGGCGAAGGCGGTGGCGGCGTTCCGCTGGTCGTCGCTCAGGCCGGAAAGCTCGCTCACCCCAACGGCAACCAGCCGGCGTGGAGGGCGATCTGCCAGGGCGAACCCAGCAGGGCCAGGCCCGGCAGGGCCACCAGCGGGCCCATCAGGCTGCCGACCAGCACCTCCGGGCGGGTATGGCCGAGGTTCTCTTTGAGGGGACGCAGCACGGGTTCGGTGCTGGTCTGACCGGCCGTGGCTTGGGTGTCCCAAAGGCCATCGGGAAGGCCATTCACCCGCTGGGCCGTCAGCCCGGCGGCCCGCCTCACGCCGCTGGCGTCGTAGAGGACGACGAAGCAGAGCACGGCCGCCAGGGCGAACAGGGGATCGGCGAAACCCAGTTCCCAGCCCAGGCCCGCCGCCGTGCCCGTCATCAGGGCGGAATGGCTCGAGGGCATGCCGCCGGTTTCGACCAGCACCGCCGGCCGCCAGCGCCGGTGCAGCACCAGTTCGATCACCAGCTTGGAGAGCTGGGCAACGCCGCAGGCGGCAAGGCCCCAGGCGAGCACGCCATTGGCCAGGAGTTCACCCAGGGCAGCGAGCGCGCCGACGGCTTCGCTCATCGGTCGCGGCTGGTGATGTAGTCGGCCAGGGCCAGCAGGGGGGCGGCCTTGGTGTTCCAGGGCTCCAGCACCGCCTTGGCCTCACCCACCAGGGCTTCGGCGCGGCGGCGGGATTCCTCCAGGCCCAGCAGTTTGGGGTAGGTGGTCTTGTCGGCAGCCAGGTCCTTGCCGGCCGTCTTGCCGAGCACGTCGCTGCTGGCGGTGACATCCAGGATGTCGTCGATGATCTGGAAGGCCAGGCCGATGCCGCGGGCGTAGGTGCGCAGCGCGGCCAGCAGCTCGTCGGAGGCCCCGGCGATCAGGGCGCCAGCGATCACGCAGGCCCGCAGCAGGGCGCCTGTCTTGTGCAGATGGATGTACTCGAGGGTGTCGAGATCCACCTGGCGCGCCTCGCATTCCAGATCCACCACCTGGCCGCCCACCAGGCCGGGGGCCCCGGAGGCCAGGGCCAGCTCGCCCACCACCTGCAGCAGGCGTTCGGGGGGCACCCCCGGGCTGCGCAACGCCACCATCTCGAAGGCACGGGTGAGCAGGGCGTCGCCGGCCAGGATCGCCTTGGCCTCGCCGTACACCTTGTGATTGGTCGGCCGGCCGCGGCGCAGGTCGTCGTTGTCCATGGCGGGCAGGTCGTCATGGATGAGCGACATCGTATGGATCATCTCCATCGCCACCGCCGTGGGCATGGCCAGATCGGCGTCACCGCCGGCCAGCTCACAGGCCGCCAGGGTGAGGATCGGCCGCAGGCGCTTGCCGCCGGCCAAAAGCGAGTAGCGCATCGCTTCCCGCAGCGATTCCGGGCGCTCCGGGCCCAGGGAGCTTTCCAGGGCGGTTTCCACCCGCCAGCGGGCCGCCTCCAGGTAGGCGGTGAAATCGAACGCCGTGCTCACCGCCGGGGTCATGGGGTCCTGAGGGTTGGGGCGGATTCTCTCAGGCCGATGGTGGCAGCGGCCGGATCCTCGCAACAGTTGCTGGATCCGCGCAACAGTCTGGAATTGGTGCAGCGGATTCGGGGCAGAAGCGGGATCGATCCGGACATCCTCACTAGGTTTTCACAGTGACCTCGGCCAGTTCTCCCAATGAGACGTCACAGGAGTGACGGCAGCGGCGGCGACGTCCTTCGGTGCCCGTGATCGCCACCTGGACTCCCGGGCAGGAGTCCTCAGTTCTCGTCGCCAGCGTCCTGGCCGTGGTGGGCCTGATCGCCCTCTGGGTGGGCAGCGTGCAGGTGGTGGTGCGGCGGCGGACCGCGGAGCTGGAACGGGTCCAGATGGACCTCAACGCCACCATCAACGCCATTCCCGATCCCCTGGTTGAACTCTCCGATGCCGGCGAGATCCTGGCGATCCACAGTGCCGAACGGGGGCTGTTCCACCTGCCCGAGAAATCCGAGGTGCTGAGTCGATTGGAGGATGTGCTTGCTCCCGCCGCCGCCGCCACGATGAAGGCGGCGCTGGTGCAGGCCGCGGCGAACGGCAGGTCCCCAAGGCAGCAGATCGAGGTGGCCAAGCCCGGGGGCGCCGACTGGTTTGAACTCTCGATCGCCCGGCGGGAACCGCAGAACGGGAATGGCCCCCGCTACCTGATGCTCTGCCGGGACATCACCGAGCGCAAACATCACGAAGCCGGGATTCTGCGCCTGAATCGGCTTTACGCCACCTTGAGTGCCGCCAACAAAGTGGTGGCCAGTGTTGGGGACTCTGAGGAGATGCTGGCGCAGATCTGCCGCCTGGCGGTCACGTCAGGGGAGATGCGACTGGCCTGGGTGGGGATGATCGAACCGCTCAGCCGCCGCATCATGCCGGTGGCCTGGTTCGGCAACGACAGCGCCTATCTGGATGGATTGGAGATCAACCTCGATCCGGACGACCCGAAGGGACGGGGCCCCTTCGCGATTGCCCTGCGGGACAACCACCCCTGCTGGATCAGTGATTTCATGACGGATTCCTCCTGCGTGCCCTGGCACGAGCAGGCACTCCCCTACGGCTGGGGGGCCGCCGCCTTCCTGCCCCTGCACCGCGACGGCGTCGTGATCGGAGGTCTGGGCATCTATGCCAATGAAACCGACAGTTTCGATGTCCGGAGCCAGCAGTTGCTGCTCGACATGGTCGGCGACATCGATGTCGCCCTCGATCGGCTCAGCCTTGAGGCCGCCCACGTGGCGCTTGAGGACGCGGTCAAGGAAAGCGAGGAGAAGTTCCGGGAGATCACCGAGTCCACCCACGAAGTGATCTGGTCATTGGATCCCGAAACGCTTCGCTACCTGTATGTGAGCCCCTCCGTGCTGCGGCTGCAGGGATTCACGGCCGAGGAGGTGATGGCCAGGCCGTTCGGTGAGGCCTTCGGCGCGGAGGCCGCCGAGCGGCTGAAAGAGCAGATCGGCCAGGAGCTGGCCCAGTTCAGCGCCGGAATGCGCAGCAGCGACATCGTCTCGATCGACGAGACCGAACTTCTGAGCAAGGACGGTTCAAGGGTCTGGACCGAATCGGTCACCAAGATGGTGCGCAACAAACGCACCGGCCGGGTGGAGCTCCACGGGGTGACCCGTGACATCACCGAGCGCAAGTTCGCCAAGGAGCAGATCGAGCGGCTGGCCTTTTTCGACCCCCTCACGGGTCTGGCCAACCGCACCCTGCTGCAGGATCGGATCCGCAACGGCCTTGAGGTGGCCAGGCGTTCCCACCTGCCCCTGGCCCTGTTGGTGTTCGATCTCGACAACTTCAAGCACGTCAACGACAACCTGGGCCATGCCATCGGCGACCGGGTGCTGCTGGAGATGGCCAAGCGCCTGAAGGCCAACCTGGCGGACGCTGACACCCTGGCCCACACCAGTGGCGACGAATTCGTGGTGTTGCTGCCCGATTCCGATACCACGGCCACCCTGGCGATGACGGAACGGTTGCGGAAATCGGTCACCATGGCCTTCAGCCTCGGCGCCGAGCCCCTCTTCCTCACCGCCTCGGTGGGCATCGCGATGTTCCCCGACGATGGCACCACACCGGAGCAACTGATGAACAACGCCAACATGGCACTTCATCAGGTCAAGAACGCCGGCCGCAACGGTCTCCAGTTCTTCACGCCCAACGTTCAGGAAAGGAGTATCCGCGCCCTGCGGCTCACCAATGCCCTGCACCAGGCCATCCAGCGTGGAGAACTCAGCGTGGAATACCAACCCCAGTTCGAGCTCAGCAGCAACCGCATCTTCGGGGCCGAAGCCCTGGTCCGCTGGACCCATTCCAATCTGGGTACGGTATCGCCGGCCGAATTCATTCCCCTGGCCGAAATGTGTGGTCTGATCTTACCGATCAGCCAATGGGTGATGTGCGTTGCCCTCCAGGATGCCAGCGCCTGGACGGAGATTGAATACACACCTTTGACAGTCTCGATTAACATCTCTGCGGTGCTGTTCGACCATGGGGATCTTGTCAGCATGGTGATCGAAGAGCTCAACGCTGAAGGGTTCCCACCCGACCAGTTGGAGTTGGAGCTTACCGAGTCGGTGACGCTCTCGGATCCGAAGCAGGCCCTGGCCCAGATGGAGCAGCTCTATGCCCATGGCATCCGTCTGGCCATCGATGACTTCGGCACCGGCTATTCCTCCCTGAGTTACCTGAAGAAGATCCATGCCCATCGGCTCAAGATCGACCAATCCTTCATCCGCGACCTGGTGGCCAGCGAAGATGATCGCGCGATCGTGGTGACGATCATCAACCTGGCTCGCTCGATGGGCATGCGCACGATCGCCGAGGGGGTGGAAACCCCCGAGCAGCTGGCCCTGCTGCGCGACCTCGGCTGCGATGAGGTTCAGGGCTACCTGCTGAGCCGGCCTCTGCCCCAGGCGGCCTTCCTGGAGTTCATCAAGACCCCCGTCCCCTTCACCCTCCCTGCAGCGGCCTCAGCCGAGCAGATCCCCTAGGTCATGCTCCAGCCCGTGGCGATGGCACCAGGCCACCACGGTGTTGACCAGCAGCATGGCCACGGTCATCGGCCCCACCCCACCCGGCACCGGCGTGATGGCGGAGGCCAGGGGCTCGACCGTCTCGTACTCCACATCACCGCAGAGCTTGCCCTCCAAGCGATGGATGCCCACATCCACCACCACGGCCCCCGGTTTGACATGTACCGCACCGATGAGCTGGGGACGGCCGGCCGCCACCACCAGGAGATCGGCCTGCCGGGTCACCTCGCTCAGGTGATGGGTGCGGGAATGGGCCACGGTGACGGTGGCATCGGCCGCCTGGAGCATCAGGGCCATCGGCTTGCCGACCAGGATGCTGCGGCCGACCACCACCGCCTGGGCCCCGGCGATCGGCACGTCGGCGTTGCGCAGCAGCGCCATCACCCCGGCCGGCGTGCAGCTGCGCGGGCCCCGCTCCCCTTTCAGCAGCCGGCCCAAGTTGAGGGTGTGCAGACCATCGGCATCCTTGTCCGGATCGATCGCCGCCAGCAGCGGTTCTTCCGCCAGACCCTCCGGCAGGGGCAACTGCAGCAGGATCCCATCCACCGTCGGGTCGGCGTTGAGGCGCCGGATCAGGGCCAGCACCTCCTCGGCCGAGGTGTCCGCCGCCAGATGGCCGCCATGGCTGCTGATCCCGATGCGGCCACAGGCCTTTTCCTTGTTGGCGACATACACGCCACTGGCGGGATCATCCCCCACCCGCAGCACCGCCAGACCGGGGGCCCGTCCCGCCACCGTCAGACCGTCGCTGATCACGTCGCCCAGACGCCGTTCGATCTCCGAAGCCAGTCGCCGGCCGTCGAGAAGGGTGGCCATGGGGAGAACGCGCTGCCGACCACCAGCATGCACCGACAGTCCCCGAATGGAGGCCCCTCGCGCATTGGCTAGCGTGGGCGGTATGAGATTGGGGCTGCGGCCGATCAGGGGACTCTGGCGCCAGCTGCTGCGGCTCGAGCGTCCCCGCCAGGCCCTGGTGGCCTGGCGCAGCGGGGGCTCCCTGCTTGTGCTCCTGTGCTGCCTCCTGGTGGCCCTGCTCTCCAGCTGGCCCTGGTTGGTGGAGCCCAACCTGCGTCCCGGCATGGCGGCCCCTTTCACCGTCCGGGCGCCCGCCGAGGCCACGGTCATCGACAGCACCGACCTGGAGCAGCGCCGCAACCAGATGTTGCCGCGCAGCCAGGTCCAGGTGGTCGACCCCCAGGCCAGCGAGGCCCTGGTGCAGCGGCTGGAGCAGCGCCTTCAGAACGTGCGCGAGAAGGTGGCCGACGACCAGCCCCGGCCCGATTCCCTCAACCTCACCGAAGAGGAGCGCCGCTGGCTGACGGGGCTGACGCCCCCCCGGCTGGTGGCCTGGAAGGTCTCCCTGCGCCAGGCCCAGCTGCGCATGCTCAGCCAGGGGGTGGTGGCGAGTCTTTCGGAGGGCCAGCTGCTTCAGGCGGCCGTGCTGCAGCTCAACGACCTGCCTCCACCGGCCCGCAGCCTGGGCAGCCGGCTGCTGGCCAGCAGCCTCCAGGGTCGCACCAACCTCCGCGGCGACAGCTTCCTCAGCCAGCGCCGGATCGAAGACCTGCTCACCCGCCAGGGGTTGCCGACGATCCGGGTGCGCAAGAACGACCTGATCACGCGCCAAGGCGAACCGATCAGTCCCCAGGCCTTTGACGTGCTGGAGCACTTCGACCTGGTCAACCATCGCCCCCGCCCCCTGGCCTGGTTGGCCCGCTTCAGTGAGGCCCTGGCCGCCTGCGGTGTGATGCTGCTGGTGATGCGCCGCTGGCGGGCCAGCCTCGAACCCCGCCAGGCCCTGCTGGCGCTGGCGATGCTGCTGCTGGTGCAGGGGTGCAAGCTCTGGCTAGGCAACCAGGTCAGCCCCCTGGCCCTTCTGGTTCCCCCCACCCTGCTGCTCTCCCAGGGCCTGGGCACGGCCGCTGGCCTGGCCTGGCTGGCCGTTGCGGCCATGCTCTGGCCCGTGCCGGTGCAGGGCCTGCTGGCGACCCAGCTGGGGGTGGCGGCCCTGGTGGCGGCGATCGCGGCCGTGCTCGCCGGCCGCCAGCGCAACCGGGCCCAGCTGCTGCAACTGGCCCTGCTGCTTCCGGTTGGTGCCGTTCTGCTCCAGTGGCTGTTGATCCAGACGTTCAACCTTCGCGGCCTGGACACCTCCCCGGGACCGTTCAGCGGCAGCGACCTGCTCCAGGAGGCCCTCCTGGTCACGGGACTGCTGATGGCGGGATTGTTGCTGGCTCCGTTGGTGGAAAGCTTCTTCGGCCTGCTCACCCGGGCCCGGCTGATGGAACTGGCCGACCTGGAACGCCCCCTGTTGCGGCGGCTGTCGATGGAAGCGCCTGGCACGTTTGAGCACACCCTGATGATCTGCGGCCTGGCGGAGGAGGGGGCCCGCGCCATCCAGGCCGATGTGGATCTGATCCGCACCGGAGCCCTCTATCACGATGTCGGCAAGCTTCACGGCCCCCAATGGTTCATCGAGAACCAGGAGAACGGTGCCAACCCCCACGACGAACTCGACGATCCCTTCGCCAGCGCCGCCATCCTCCAGGCCCATGTCGACGAGGGCCTGAAGCTGGCCCGTCGCTATCGCCTGCCCCGCCCCCTGGCGGATTTCATCCCTGAGCACCAGGGCAGGCTGAAGATGGGTTACTTCCTGCACCAGGCCAAGGAGCGGGACCCGGCGGTGCGGGAGGAGCAGTTCCGTTACCGCGGCCCCGCCCCCCGCAGCCGGGAGACGGCCATTCTGATGATGGCCGATGGTTGCGAGGCCGCCCTTCGCTCCCTCCCCCCGGGCACCACGGAGGCGGAGGCCCAGGCGATGGTGCGCCGCCTCGTCGAAGCCAGGCAGAACGATGGCCAGCTCGACGGCAGCGGCATTTCCCGGGCGGAACTGGAGCTGGTGATCCGGGCCTTCGTTCGGGTCTGGCGGCGCATGCGCCACCGGCGCATTCCCTACCCCATCTCCCCCCGCAAGGCCTTCAGCGCCTGAGGCGCCGATGGCCGAGCCGGCGGCCCACCACCAGACCCACACCCACCGCTACCAGTCCCGCCAGCAGGCTGATCAGCACCACGGCCAGGGCTTTATCGGGGCGGCCGCGTCGCAGGGCCAGGCTGATCTGCAGCATCCAGCTGCTGAAGGTGGTGAGCGAGCCGCAGAAGCCGATGCCCGCCAGCAGCATCAGCCGGGGTCGGGGTGCTGGCAGCCCCGCAATCACACCGAGCAGGAACGTGCCGAGCAGGTTGGCCACCAGATCGGACTCGATCAGCCCGGCATGGCCCCCCACCAGGCCCTTGCCCAGGTCCTCCAGCTGCCAGCGCAGCAGGGCACCAGGGATGGCACCGCCAGCCACCAACAGCAGGTCCCGCGCTTCGCGGCGCAGGCTGGGGGGGCTTTCGGTGGTGGGAGGTGCCATGGGTCCCTCCTAGGAGCTGCCCAGGGCCAGGCCGGCCGCCACGGCCAGCAGCCCCCCCAGCACCGAACCGCCGCAGAGCAGGACGGCCTCCCGACGTTGCCGCCGCTGGATGGTGTCATGCAGTTCGGTGATCCAGGTGGAGAAGGTGCTGAAGCTGCCCAGGAAACCCGTGCCCAGCAGCAGCAGGGTGCGGTCGGCGGCCAGGCCGCAGCTGGTCTGCAGGCTCACCAGCAGACCGATGGCGAAGCAGGCGATCAGGTTCACCCCGAAGGTGCCCCAGTGCTTGCGGGGCAGCATCGGCTCGAAATGGTTGACGACCCGGAAGCGCAACCAGGCCCCAGGCACCGCACCGAGCGCCACGAACAGGGCGTCGTTGCTTGCTGGTGCCGCCATCTCAGCCCCTCCCCCGGGGACCACGGCCCCAGCGCTCCCGCCCCTCCAGTAGGGCCCGCAGCTTGCGTTCCAGCACCACCGTCGCCGGCACCAGGGTGATCAGGTTGGCGACGATCACCGGCCCATCGGACTTGAGCAGTCCGTAGGCGGCCCAGGCCAGGATTCCCAGGGTGAACAGGCCGTACATCCGCAGGGAGATGGCGCTGGTGTCGCCGCTGCGCACGGTCTTCACGGCCTGGGGGAAGAGGCTGAGGGTGGTCAACGAGGCGGCCCCGTAGCCAAGGGCGCTCACCGCGATGGACTCCATTGGCGCTGGCCGTTGTTGGGTGCAGCATGACGACATTCCGCCCATTCCGCCGTGGTCTTGAGCTTCCGAGAACTGCAGGGGCAGCTGCAGGCCCCCTGGGGCCGGGAGCATGGCGAGGCCGCTGCCGGCGGGCCCGGGGCGGACTTCGATCTGCTGATGGTGCCGTCGCTGACCATGGATCCCTCCCAGCTGGCCCTGGTGACCGGGGCCCACCACTACGAAGAACGGCAGCTGTTCTCCCTGATGCGGCTCCGCAACCCCGGGGTGCAGGTGGTCTACGTGACCAGCAAGCTGCTGCCGGAGCTGGTGGTGGACGCCGTGCTGGAGCTGATGCCCGGCGTCCCCACCTCTCATGCCCGCCGCCGCCTGCACCTGTTCGACACCGATGACGGCTCCGCCCGGCCGCTCACCCAGAAGCTGCTGGAGCGTCCGGCCCTGCTGGGGAGGATCCGCGAACAACTGCGGCCCGGCCGCAGTTTCATCAACTGCTACGTGGTGACGGAGCTGGAGAAGACACTTTCCGAACGACTGCAGGTGCCCCTGCTGGGCACCGACCCGGCCCTGGGCTACTGGGGCACCAAGGCGGGCAGCCGGGAACTGTTCGGCCGCTGCGGCGTTCCCCATCCCCCCGGCACCGGGCTGGCCCACAGCCCCGGGGATCTGGCGGAGGCGGTGGCCGATCTCTGGGACTCCCATCCCGAACTGGGCGGTTGCGTGATCAAGCTCAACGAGGGCTTCAGCGGCGAAGGCAATGCCCGGCTCGACTTCAACCCCCTGGCCCTGGCCGGCCTCTCCAGGCGGGAGCGGGTTCTCCGCCTCGGCGAAGCGCTGGAGGGCTTGCCGATGCCGTCGACCGCCTGGACGGAGCTGCTGGCCCAGCAGGGGGCGCTGGCGGAGGCCTGGCTGGAGGGTGGTGCCGAGCTCCGTTCCCCGAGTGTGCAGGGCACGATCCATCCGGGGGGGCTGGTGGAGGTGCTCTCCACCCACGAGCAGATCCTCGGGGGCCCCGGTGGCCAGACGTATCTGGGCTGCTGCTTCCCCGCGGCCGAGCCCTACCGGGTGGCGCTGATGCAGCACGGCCGGGCCGTCGGCCAGGCCCTCGCCGCCGAAGGGGCCCTGGAGCGCTACGGGGTCGACTTCATCGCCCGCCGCTTCGGTGAGACGTGGGATCTCCAGGCCATCGAGGTCAACCTGCGTCAGGGCGGCACCACCCATCCGTTCATGGCCCTGCGGGCGATCACCGCCGGCAGCCTGGATCCCGCCACGGGCTGCTTCCTCTCCCCCACCGGCCAACCGCTGCACTACCGCGCCACCGACAACTTCAGCGACCCCCGGTTGCGGGGGCTGATGCCCCTCGACCTGATCGACATCGTCGCCGAGGCCGGCCTGCACTACGACCCCGCCCGATTGCAGGGCAGCGTCTTTCACCTGCTGGGTTGCCTTTCGGAGTTCGGCAAGCTGGGCATGACCTGCATCGGCCGGGATCCGGAGCAGGCCTCGGCCGTCTACCGCTCCACCGTGACGGAACTGCTGGCCGGCGCCAGCGTCCGCAGTGATGCCTCCCTCCCGCTGCCAGTCGGCTGACGGCCCGGGCCATGCAGGGCAGGATGGGGCAGCACAGGGGGCGCATGGTCTCGATCACCGACCGCGACGACGACGGCGCCAGGCGCCCTCCGCAGGCACCCCTGGGCCCGCCGATCTGGACCGGCTGGCTGCAGATCGGCCTGAGCACCATGCTGGCGGTGCTGTTCCTGGTGATTCTCAGCAAGACCCTGGAGCAGAACCAGCGGCTGATGCGGTTGGAGCAGCGCCTGCAGGGACTGGAGAACAGCCGGGCTCTGGATCGCACCTCCGTGCTGGAGGAGCAGCAGCGGGCGATGGTGGGACGGTTGCAGACGCTCGAAAGCGGCGCCCAGCGGCTGGAAGCGCTCGAGCGGCAGCAGGAGCAGTGGCGTTCCGCCCTGGCCGACATGCAGGGCCGCGCCACCCGGCGCCCCCAGGCGGATCCGGAGTTTTCCCCCGCGGCGCCGATGCCGGCGACGGGACCCGCGGCGTCCGACCGCAGCGACGGCGGCGTCATCCGCCCGCCAGCGCCTGCAAGCCCCTGAGGATCTCGGGGTCAGCCCTTCACGGCATCGCCGCTCGCACTGGGCAGGATGTAGCGCTGCAGCAGCACGAACAGCAGCAGCACCGGCAGGATCGAGACCACCGACCCGGCCGCGACCAGGCGCCAATCGAGGGAGAAACTGCTGGCCAGCTGCTGCAAGCCCAAAGGCAGGGTGTAGAGATTGGGGTCGTCGAGAATGATCAGGGGCCAGAGGAAATCACTCCAGGTGCCGATGAACACGAACATCGCCAGGGTGATCAGATCGGCCCGCGCCGCCGGCAGCATCACGTTCCACCACTCGCCGACGGGGGTGCAGCCATCGATCCGGGCCGCCTCCTCCAGCTCCACCGGCACCGCCAGGAAGCTCTGCCGCAGCAGGAAGATGCCGAAGGCCGTGGCCGCCTGGGGCACGATCAGGGCCCAGAGGGAGTTGCGCAGGCCGATCTGCACCATCAGCAGATAGAGCGGGATCATCACCACCTGGAAGGGGATCAGGATCGTGGCCACCACCAGGGCCAGCACCAGCCCGCGGCCGCGGAAGCGCATCCGCGCCAGGGGATAGGCCGCCAGGGAGCAGAACAGCAGGTTGGCCAGCACCGCCAGGGCGCTGACGATCGTGCTGTTGAGCAGGTAGGTGCCCATGGGATTGGCGGCGAACAGGCGGCCGTAGGCCTCCAGGCTCGGCTGGCTCGGCAGCAGGGCCGGGGGGCTGGTGAAGATGTCCTCCGCCGGCCCCTTGAGGGAGGTGCTCACCAGCCAGAGCAGGGGCAGCAGCAGCAGCACCGCCACCAGCAGCAGCAGGGCGAGCTGCAGGCCCGTGGCCAGGGAGGAGCGATTGGGGGCGTTCACAGACGCGGCAGTTCCGCCACCGGAAGCGCCGTCTTCTGGGGATGGAGCGGGGCGCGCTGGCTGCCGGAGACCAGCCGGTTGAGGGCGTTCACGAACGCATGGGCCGCCGCCACGACGATGTCGGTGTCGGCCGCATGGCCCGAATAGAGTACCCCCTGGTGGCGCAGGCGGATGGTCACCTCGCCCATGGCATCGATGCCCTCGGTGACGGACTTGATGCTGAACTCCACCAGCTCGTTCGGCACCTGGGCCAGGTGGTTGAGGGCCTGGCAGACCGCATCCACCGGACCGGTGCCGATGGCCGCCTCGGTCAGGTCGATGCCGTCGCCATCGCGCAGGGTGACGGTGGCGGTGGGCTGCAGGTTGGTGCCGCAACTCACCTGCACCGACTGCAGGACATAGCGGGGGCCGTCCTGCTGCTGCACCTGCTCACTGACGATCGCTTCGAGATCCCTGTCGGTGATCTCCCGTTTGCGGTCGGCCAGCTCCTTGAAACGGGCGAAGGCGTCGTCGAGGTCGTTTCGCTCCAGGCTGTAGCCGAGCTCCTCCAGCCGGGCCCGGAAGGCGCTGCGGCCCGAGAGCTTGCCCAGCGAGAGGCGGTTGTCGGCCAGGCCGACGGTGCGGGCATCGATGATCTCGTAGGTGAGCCGGTTCTTGAGCACGCCGTCCTGGTGGATGCCGGATTCATGGGCGAAGGCGTTGGCCCCCACGATCGCCTTGTTGGGCTGGACGGCCATGCCGGTGAGATTGGACACCAGGCGGGAGGTCTTGGTGATCTCCTCGGTGCGCACGTTGGTGAGCGGATCGCGCTGCTCGGCCGGCCGGCCCAGGAAGGGGTTGAAGTAGCTGCGGCGCACATGCAACGCCATCACCAGCTCCTCGAGGGAGGCGTTGCCGGCCCGTTCGCCGATGCCGTTGATGGTGCACTCCAGCTGGCGGGCGCCGTTCTTGACGGCCTCGAGAAAGTTGGCGACGGCCAGGCCCAGGTCGTTGTGCCCATGCACCGAGATCACCGCCTGGTCGATATTGGGCACCGAGCGGTTGATGCCGGCGATGATCGCGCCGAATTCGGCCGGGGTGGTGTAGCCCACCGTGTCAGGGATGTTGATGGTGGTGGCGCCGGCGTTGATCGCCGTCTCGATCACCTGATGCATGAACTCCGGGTCGCTGCGGCCGGCGTCCTCGCAGGAGAACTCCACGTCGTCGACCAGGGAGCGGGCATAGGCCACCATCTCCGCGGTGATGGCGATCACCTCGGCGCGGCTCTTGCGCAGCTTGTGCTCCAGGTGGATGTCGCTGGTGGCGATGAAGGTGTGGATGCGCCGGTGGGCCGCCGGGGCCACGGCTTCGGCGCAGGCCTTGATGTCGCCGCTGGCGGCGCGGGCCAGGCCGCAGATCACCGGCCCTTCCGTGGTCCCCACGGTGGCGGCGATCTTTTGAACGGCGTGAAAATCGCCGCTGCTGGCGAAGGGGAAGCCGGCCTCGATGATGTCCACCCCCAGGCGGGCCAGTTGCTGGGCGATCGCGAGCTTCTCCTCCAGGTTGAGGCTGGCGCCAGGGGACTGCTCCCCGTCGCGGAGGGTGGTATCGAAGATCAATACCCGGCCGGGATCGCGGGCCATGGGGTTAAGCGGAACAGCTATGAGTTAGGGGCACTCTAGGGGCCGGTCGGCCCTGTCCAGGGAGCGGAACGTACAGTGGCGCCACAGAGGTTTCCCCATGGCCGCAGGCGATCTGGCCCTGGTGTTGCATGCCCACCTCCCCTATGTGCGATCGGGAGAACCGGGCTCGCTGGAGGAGGACTGGTACTTCCAAGCCCTGCAGGAATGTTATCTGCCCCTGCTGGCCGTACTGGAGCGGGCCGCCGCCGACCCGGAGCAGCAGCCGAAACTCACCCTCGGCCTCTCCCCCACCCTGCTGTCGCTGCTGAGCGACAGGGCCCTGAACAACCGTTTCCCGGCCTGGCTGGCCCTGCGCCGCACCCTGCTTGACCAGGCGGATCCGGAGCTGGCGCTGCCGGCCCGCCAGCTCCAGACCACGCTCGCGGCCATCGAGGCCCAATGGCAGCAGCTGGGGGGGAGCCTGCTGCCCGGGTTCCGGCGGCTGCAGGAGCAGGGGGTCCTCGATCTGATCACCTGCGGCGCCACCCACGGCTACCTGCCCCTGCTGCGGGATTCGCCCGAGGCGGTGCGGGCCCAGCTGCTCACCGCCGTGCGGGAACACCAGCGCCTGCTCGGTGTGCGCCCCCTGGGGATCTGGCTGCCGGAGTGTGCCTATTACGAGGATCTCGACCGGCTCCTGGCCGAGTGTGGCCTGCGCTACTCCCTGCTCGATGGCCATGGCCTGCTCCATGGCCTGCCCCGTCCCCGCTACGGGGTCTATGCGCCGATCTGCTCCACCGCCGGGGTGGCCTTTTTCGCCCGCGACAGCGAATCCACCCTGCCGGTGTGGAGTGCCAGCCAGGGCTATCCCGGCGACGGCGCCTACCGGGAGTTTCACCGCGACCTGGGCTGGGATCTTCCGGAAGAGGCGCTGGGCGCCCTCGGCATCCGCGACCGGCGCCCCCTGGGGCTCAAATTGCATCGGGTCAGTGCCCAGGGCTGTCCCCTGGAGCTGAAGCAGCCCTACGACCCGGAGCGGGCGGCGGACAAGGTGAAGGAGCATGCGGCGGCGTTCCTTCGCGGTCGCTCCGGGCAGATGGCCCAGCTGGCCGCCACGATCGAGCCGCCGCCGCTGCTGGTGGCGCCCTTCGATGCCGAACTGTTCGGCCACTGGTGGTTTGAAGGGCCCCAGTTCCTGGCCGAGCTGTTTCGCCAGGGCCCGGCGATGGACGTGGGCTTCACCCACCTGCGCGACGTGCTCAGCCAGAACCGGGCCCTGCAGGTCTGCCGGCCGGCGCCCTCGAGCTGGGGCCAGGGGGGGTACCACGACTACTGGCTGAACGACACCAACGCCTGGGTCGTGGCGGAGTGGCAGCGGGCGTCCCGCGCCATGGTGCAGCGGGTCAACAGGGGTGTGGGCAGCACCGACCAGCGCGCCCTGCTCACCCAGGCGGGGCGCGAACTGCTGCTGGCCCAGAGCTCCGACTGGAGCTTCATCCTGCGGGCCGGCACCACCACCGGCCTGGCCCGCGAGCGGATCCGCCGCCACCTCGACCGTTTCTGGCGCCTGATCGACGCCCTTGAGCACGGCACCGACCTGCCCCGGGAATGGCTGGTGGGGGTGCAGCGGGAGGACGGGCTGTTCCCGGACTTGAATGCGGCCGACTGGGCGACCAGGGGCTAGGGACTCCCAGTGGTGGTCTGCCTCAGAGGATCTGATTCAGGAAGCGGCGGGTGCGCTCGTGGCTGGGGTTGGTGAAGAACACCTCCGGTTCGGCCTCCTCCACCACCTCGCCATCGGCCATCAGCACCACCCGGTGGGCCACATGGCGGGCGAACTTCACCTCGTGGGTCACCACCACCATGGTGATGTCGTCGTCGGCGAGGTTCTGCATCACCTCCAGCACCTCCCGAACCATCTCCGGGTCGAGGGCGCTGGTGGGTTCATCAAACAGCAGGATGCGGGGCTCCATGCAGAGGGCCCGGGCGATCGCCACCCGCTGCTGCTGGCCCCCAGAGAGCTGGCCGGGATACTTGCCGGCCTGTTCGGCGATGCCCACCCGCTCCAGCAGGGCCCAGGCCTGCTTCTCCACCTCGGCCTTCGGGCGCTTGCGGACGAGCACCGGAGCCAGTGTGAGGTTGTCGAGCACCGAGAGGTGGGGAAACAGGTTGAACTGCTGGAACACCATCCCCACCTCCCGGCGCACGGCATCGATGTTGCGCAGGTCGTCGGAGAGCACGATGCCGTCGACGGTGATGCTCCCCTTCTGGAAGTCCTCCAGGGCATTGAAGGTGCGGATGAAGGTGCTCTTGCCCGAGCCCGAGGGGCCCATGATCACCACCACCTCGCCGCGACGCACCGTCAGGCTGGCGCCGCGCAAGGCCTGGAATCCGTTGGGATACCACTTCTCGACGGCCCGCGCCTCGATCATCACTTCGCTGCTGGGTTGGCTCATGGGGCGGGATGCGGGATCAAAGCGGGGGAGGTGGGAAAGGGGGAACGCTGCTCAGGTGGCGGAGGGCACCGCGTGGGGATCGAGGCGACGCTCCAGGGCCCGGCTGCCCAGTCCGAGGGCAGCGCAGCAGCACCAGAACAGCACTGCCAGGGTCAGATAGACCTCGGCGTTCTTGCCCAGGAAAGCCGGATTGGCCATCACGGTGCGGGCCGTGCCGAGCAGTTCCAGCAATCCGATCAGCGACAGCAGGGTGGTGTCCTGCAGGAGGGAGATGAACTGGCCCACCATCGCTGGCAGGGCCACCCGCAGGGCCTGGGGCAGCACCACATGCTGCAGCGCTTTCGGATAGGACAGCCCCAGGGAGCGGGCGGCCTCCAGCTGGCCCCGGGGCACGGCCGCCAGACCGGAGCGCACCGCTTCCGCCAGGTAGGCGGCGGCGAAGAAGGTGAGCACCCAGGCCGCCCGCCATATCCGATCGGGCGCCAGGCCGCCGGGCAGCAGGAAACCGAGGATGTTCTGGCCGAGGAACAGCAAGGTGATCAACGGTGCCCCCCGGATGAACTCGATGTAGAGCACCGAGCCCCAGCGCAGCAGCGGCAGATCGCTGCGGCGACCGAGGGCCAGCAGGACCCCGATCGGGAAGCACAGAAGAATGGCGAAGCTCGAGGCCAGCAGGGTGAGCAGCAGACCGCCCCATTCCGATGGGGACACGGCCACCAGGCCGAGTCCGCCGCTGATCAGCACCATGCCCACGAGATAGAGCACCGGCCACATCAGGGCCACCAACCGCAGGCCCAAGGGGCCGAAGCGGGGGCCGAAGCGTCCCGCCAGCCAGCGGACCAGCAGCAGCAGGGCCACCAGCCCCCACCAGCGGGCCTGAATCGAGAGGCTGAGCCCCATGGCTGCGGGCCTCCAGAGACCCAGGACCACCAGCAGCGTCGCCGCGATCCGGTCGTTGCGGGGCCAGAGAACGCCGCTGCGGTCGGGTCGAGGATGGCTGCGCAGCACACCCCAGCTCAGGCCGGTGGCGGCGAACAACAGCCAGAGCAGCAGCCAGAGCCGCCACTGCTCCTCGACGGGGTAGCGCCCCACCGCGAAGAGGGTGCTGTTCACCCGGATCACGGCCCATTGCGCCTGGGTGAAGGCCCAGCGCAGGAATCCGAAGGCGGCCAGGGACAGCACGGCGATCAAGCCCGTGCTCAGCACCGCATCGGCGGGGGTGGCGAACAGTTCGGCGCGCAGACGCCGCAGGACGGGTTTCATCTCAGCGCTCCCGGATCTGGACCAGGTGGTTGAGGCCGTTCATCAGGGCTGAGATCAGCAGGTCGAGGGTGAGATAGGCCGCCAGCAGCACCAGGATCACCTCCACCGCCCGGCCGGTCTGGTTGAGGGTGGTTTCGGCCACCGAATAGAGGTCGGTGTAGCCCACCGCCACCGCCAGCGACGAGTTCTTGGCCAGGGAGATGTACTGGGTGTTCAACCCCGGCACGATCACCCGCAGCGACTGGGGCAGGACGATGCGGCGCAGGGTGGCGAACCAGCTCAGCCCCAGGGAGGAGGCCGCCTCCCACTGTCCCTTGGGCACGGCGGCGATGCCGCCCCGCACCACTTCGGCGATGAAGGCCCCCGAATACACGATCAGTCCGGTGAGCAGGGCGCCGAACTCGACGCTCAGGCGCACCGGTGCCTGCCAGACCCCGTTCACCAGGGTGGGGCCCATCCAGCGAAGTCCCTCGCCCAGCCCGGCGATGTAAAGCCCCGACTTGGCCAGCACCACCCCGGGGAGCTGGATCGCCGCCACGCCGTTCGGCAGGGTGAGGAACACCACGAAATACCAGAACACCAGCTGCAGCAGCAGCGGGATGTTGCGCACCACCTCCACGTAGACCCGGGCCAGCCGCCGCAGCAGGCCGTTGTGGCTGAAGGAGGCCATGCCCACCAGGGTTCCCAGCAGGGTGGCTCCCACCAGACCCACCACCACAGCCCGGATCGTGTTGACCAGACCGGCGGCCAGGGCGCGCCAGTAGGGCAGCTGGGCATTGAAGGGAAGCACCGATTCCGAAATGTCGAAGCCGGCCGGCTGCTGCAGCCAGCGCCAGCTCAGCAGCAGCCCGGCGGCGGTGAGGTTGCGCACCAGATTGCCCAGCAGAAAGGCGATCAGCAGCAGCACCAGCAGACCCACCACGGCCTGCACCACCCAGGGAACGACACGGCGGTCGCGCCACCAGGGCGGTTTGGGGGCAGGCAGGGGCGGTGGGCTCGGGTCGGAGGGGTTGACCGGCACCATCAACGGAAGGGCGGCGAGTAGATCAGCCCGCCGTCCTTCCACTGGCGGTTGAGGCCGCGATCAAGCTTGAGGGCGGAGGCGGGGCCCACGTTGCGATCAAAGATTTCGCCGTAGTTGCCCGCGGCCTTCACCGCCTTGACCACGAAGTCGGGCGGCAGGCCCAGCTGCTTGCCGAAGTCACCCTCCACCCCCAGGAAGCGGCGCAGATCGGCCTGGTTGGTGTTGGCCTTGGCCTCGGCCAGCTTGGCGTCGACGTTGGCCTGGGTGATGCCGCTCTCCTCGGCCTGCATCAGTCCGAAGACGATCCAACGCACCGCATCGGCCCAGGCGGGATCGCCGTTGACGGTGGCGGGCGAGAGCGGCTCCTTGCTCATCACCACCGGCAGCAGGGTGTGGGCATCGGGGTTGGGGAAGCTGGTGCGCTTGCCGGCCAGCTGGGAGCGGTCGCTGGTCACGGCCACGCAGCGGTCGCCGAGGTAGGCGGCGAAGGTCTGGTCGCTGGTCTGGAACTTCAACGGCGTGTAGGGGATGTTCTGCTCCCGCATCCGGTCGGCCAGGTTGAGCTCGGTGGTGGTGCCGCTTTCCACGCAGATCGGCTTGCCGGCGAGGCCCTTGAGGTCCTTGATGCCGCTGGCCACGGGCACCAGCACCCCCTGGCCGTCATAGAAGGTGGTGGGGGCGAAGCTGAGGCCGTTGCCGCCGGCCGCATCGCGGCTCAGGGTCATGGTGGTGTTGCGCGAGAGCAGGTCCACCTCGCCGCTGGCCAGGGCAGCGAAGCGCTCGCTGGAGTTCAGATCCCGGTATTCCACCTTGGCCGGATCCCCCAGCACCGCGGCGGCCACCGCCTTGCAGACGTCCACATCGAGGCCCAGATACTTGCCGTCCGGGCCGACGAAGCTGAAGCCGGGCAGCTTGCCTTCGACGCCGCAGATCAGCTTGCCCCGCCCCGTGATCGTGGAGAGCTTCTGGCTCTGCACACCGCCATCCTCGCCGGCGCAACCGGCGAGCAGGCCGGCCGCCAGCAGGGACATCCCGAGGGTGCGGGTCCGGTTCCAGAGCATGCTCGCTTTCTTAAGATGGCCGCATTGTTGCAGGTGCGGGCCGGCGCAGGTAGGCCGCCCGGAACCTCCTCAGCGGAAGGGCGGCGCGATGTGCAGGCCGCCGGCTGTCCATAGCCGGTTGAGGCCGCGCTCCAGGCCCAGGGGCGTGGCAGGCCCTAGGTGGCGTTCGAACAACTCGCCGTAGTTGCCCACCGCCTTCACCACCTGCACCGTGAAATCGGCGGGCAGGCCCAGCTGGCGGCCGAAATCCCCCTCGATGCCCAGGAAGCGGCGTTGCTCCGCCTGGCTGCTGTCCTTCCGGGCGGCGGCCCGCCGGGTCTCCACGTTGGCCTGGGTGAGACCGCTCTCCTCCGCCTGGACCAGGGTGTGGCTCACCCAGCGCACCGCATCGGCCCAGGCCGGATCCGCCTGCACCGTCACCTTGGCGCTGGGTTCCTTGCTCAGCAGCTCCGGGAGCAGCCCATGGGCGGCAGGATCCTTGAAGCCGCTGCGCTTGGCCGCCAGCAGGGAACTGTCGCTGGTGATGGCGGCGCAGCGGCCCTGCTCGTAGGCGGGGTAGGCCTGCTCACCGGACTGGAAGCGCAGTGGCTGGTACGCGACCCCCAGCTCCCGCATGCGATCGGCCAGGTTGAGCTCGGTGTTGGTGCCGCTCTCGACGCAGATCGGCTTGCCGGCCAGGTCCCGCAGGCGGCGGATGCCGCTGGCCTTGGGCACCATCACCCCCTGGCCGTCATAGAAGAAGACAGGCCCGAAGCTGAGGGCGTTGCCGCCCGGGGCGTCGCGGCTGAGGGTGTGGGTGGAGCTGATCGAGAGCAGGTCCACCTCGCCGCTGCTGAGGGCCACGAAGCGCTCGCCGGCCGTCACCGGCCGGAACTCCACCTTGGTGGCATCCCCGAGCACGGCGGCAGCCACCGCCCGGCAGAAGTCGGCGTCGATGCCGACGAAGGCTCCGCCCGGGCCCACGGTGCTGAACCCCGGCACCGCGCCGTCGACGGCGCAGACCAGCCGTCCCCGTTCGCGGATCTTGGCCATGGTGGGGCTTCCAGGGGCCTCGTTCCCAGAGGCGCAGCCCACCAGGCCAAAAAGTGCCGCCAGCGCCAGCAGCCGTGCTTTGCTCATCCGGGCAGGATCACCCGGTTGATCACGTGCACGACGCCGTTGTCGCAGACGATGTCAGCGGACACCACGGTGGCGTTCTTGACCTCGAAGGGCTCGGCCCGCCGGATCGCCACCGGGGCCCCCTCCAGGCTTTCCCATTCCGGCTGCTGCACCAGTTGCTCCCGCAGGTAGGCCCCGGAGAGCACGTGGAATTTGAGAATCCGGGCCAGCTGGGGAACGTTGTCCACCAGGGTCTGGACCGTGCCGGGGGGAAGGGCGTCGAAGGCGTCGTCGACCGGGGCGAAGACCGTGAAGGGGCCGGGGCTCTCGAGGGCGGCGGTGAGACCGGCCACTTCGACGGCGGTGAGCAGGGTGGCGAAGCAACCGGCGCCCTTGGCGGTTTCGATGATGTTGGCCATGGGGAATCTCCTAGCGGTAGTCCTGGGTCTGGATCTGGGGCAGGCGGGCTTCGGGCCGCAGGAAGCGGTCCATCTGGGCCTCGAAGAATGTCCGGTTGGCCATCAGATGCACGGGGTCGGTGTCATCGAGGGGATAGAGGAGGGCACAGCGCAACGCCTGGATCACCGCCGAGGTGACGTTGTACATGGAGCGCTGGAAGGTGATCCCCAGCTGGATGAGCTTGTCCTCATCGCCACGCTTGTGGTGCTTGTAGAGCTCCTCCAGATAGGGCGGCAGGAAATGCAGCATGTCCTGCATCAGCAGGGTGGGAGGGATGCCGGCCGAGCCCACGGGGAACACGTCGGCATAGAGAATGCCGTAGTGGAAATCAGCCTGATCGGCAGGCACCTGATAGGCCTGGGCGTTGTAGCTCTTGGTGCCACGAAATGGCGCCGTGCGATAGAAGACCGCCTCCACGTAGGGGAGAGCCGCTTCATAGAGCCAGGTGAAACCTTCGCTCTTGGGGATGATCTCGAAACACTCCCCTTTGATGTATACGTGGTGATAAATGGGCCGGCCCGCCACGGCGAAGATGCCGTTGACCAGGAAGTTCATGGCATCGGGAACTCCCTTGAAGCCGCCCTCGTCGTAGATGTCGCTCATCTCGAAGAACACCGGCGCCATCACCTCCCAGAACAGGCCGAGGTTGGCGTAGTAGCTCATCTTCTTCACCTGCTCCATGAACATCTCAGGGAACAGGCGATAGAGGCCGAGCATCAGCGGATTGCCGCGGAAGTAGGCCTTGATGGCGCGATCGGCGTTGGCCCGGTAAGCGTCACTGGCGAGATAGTCGTAGAAGCGGCCGCCCATGTCCTGATGCCAGAGCATGGCCTCCATGCACGCCTCGGCGAACTCCATGTTGATCCGGTCGTGCCAGAGGTGATGGAGCAGCTTCGACATCTTGCCGGTTTCGCCCTTCTCCATGAACTCCAGCAGTTCAGGATGGGCCTTTTCACCACCACGCCAAATCCGCAGCTTCGACTGATCGCCGGCGTAGGAATTGGGGAGATCGAGGTATTCCTGGCTGGGAAAGTACTTGAAGGCCGGCAGGGGATCGAGGAACACCTGCTCGGCGATGTAGAGCAGGTCGCGCCAGTAGAAGTCCATCGGCACGGCATAGGCCTTGTAGATGCCGATGATCTGCATCAGGTTCTCCGGCGTGTCCGGCAGCATCGAGCCGCCGGCCTCCAGCCGGTGGATCACATCGGCATAGCGATGGGTGGAGGGCGGGATCAGGGGGGCGGTGACGGTCTCGGTGGCCGTGGCGGTGGGGGGCGTCATGACGTGCGCAGCTCCGAGGCGGAAGGGAGGGTGACGGCGACCAGGGGGGAGGCGGCGGCGGCGAGGGTGAAGGGCTGGGCGGCATCCCGGCTGAGGAACGGCTGGGTGCGCAGGGCCAGGCCAGTGGATTCGGTCTCACTCCAGCCCGTGAGGGCCGTAGGCCAGAGGCCCGCCGCGATCACCAGAACGGTGAGGGCCATGGCCGGCGCCCGCTCGCTCCAGCAGGTGGAGCTCCAGTCGGCGCGCTCGTTGTCGAGCCGGCCGAAGCCCACCCTGTTGAAGAGGCGGATGGCGTAGACGGCGGTGAAGCCCGAGGCGATCAGGCTCACCAGGGTGGCGCGGGGGAAGGTGGTCCAGCTGCCCTCGAACACCAGCAGTTCCGCCGGGAAGCCAGCCAGGCCAGGGATGCCGGCGGCCGCCATCATGGCCAGCAGCAGCATGCCCATGGTGAAGGGCAGCCCGCGCAGGGGATTCATCAGGCCGGAGAGCTCGGGGATGGACGTGGTGCCGGTCTTGCGTTCAATCAGGCCGACGCAGGCGAACAGCAGGGCCACGATGATGCCGTGGGCGAGCATCTGGGCCACTGCCCCCTGCAGGCTGAGGGGGGTGGCGGCCGAGAGCCCCAGCACCAGCAGGCCCATGTGGCCGAGGGAGCTGTAGGCCATCAGGCGGCGGATGTCGCTCTGGGCGATGGCGTTGAGCGCCCCGTACACCGCGCTGATGGCGCCGGCGGCGGCGATCCAGGGCGACCAGGCGGCCCAGGTGTCCGGGAGGAAGCCCACACCGAAGCGCAGCAGGCCGTAGGCGCCCAGTTTGGAGACGGAGCCCGCCAGCAGCATCACCACCGGGGTGGGGGCCTGGCCGTAGGTGAAGGGCTGCCAGCCGTGCAGGGGAAAGACGGGAAGCTTCAGGCCGAAGGAAAGCAGCAGCAGGGCCAGGATCCAGCGTTGGGCCGTGGGGGAGAACTGGGCCTGGCGAAGATCCTCGAAAGCGAAGAGCGGACCGGCGGGATTGAACCAGGCGAAGGCCAGCACGGCCGCCAGCAGGGCCAGGCCGGAGACGGCGCTGTAGAGCAGGAATCGCACCGCGGCACCGGCCCGTTTCTCGCCCCCCCAGACCGCCACCAGCAGGGTGATCGGGATCAGCACCAGCTCGAAGGCCAGGAGAAACAGCAGGGCGTTGCGGGCCAGTAAACCCGTGACGACACCCAGGTTGGTGGCCAGCATCAGGGAGAAGAACAGCCGCGGCCGGGACTGGTCAGGCGCTGCCGAGAGGATCGAAAGAGAGGTGATCAGCGCGGTGAGCAGCACCAGCGGCAGCGAGAGGCCATCCAGACCGAGATCGAGCCTGAGCCCGAGTTTCGGCAGCCAGGAGAGCTGAAGGTCGGCGGGGGGGTGCTGCCAGCAGAGCAGGCCCACCAGCAGCTGAAGGGCGCCGAACAGGGCCGCGATGCCACGGACCCGAACGGAAGGAACGGTTGCCGGCAGCAGGGGCAGCAGCAGGGTGCCGGCCAGAGGTGCGGCCAGGAGAAGCAGGAGCGAGGACGATCCCATCAGCGGAACGGGCGAACGAGTTCGGACGGAACGGAAGGGGCGGAGGCCAGCAGCCAGGCGGCCATCAGCAGCACCCCGAGAACGAGGGTGAGGGCATAGGCCTGGGAGCGGCCGGAGGTGGTGAAGCTGAGGCGGCGAGCACCCTCGAGGGCGGCACTGCCGGAGGCACCACTGAAGCCATCGATCAGCCGGTCATCCGACCAGGCGCTGAGCCGGGCCAGGGCCACCACCAGCCACACCACGGTGCGGTGGTAGAAGCGCTCGGTCTGCATGTCGTGGGCCAGCCAGTCCTGCAGGCCGCCGAGGGCCGCGGGCAGATGGGCCAGGGGGTGGGGCCGCAGGTAAAACGCTGCCGAGAGGCCGCCGCCCACGAGGGTGGAGATCAGCAGGGGCACCGCCAGCGGACCCCAGCCCGGAAGGGGGGACAGGGCAAAGACGCCGTTGATCACCATCAGCTGCGGCAGGTGCAGCACCAGACCCATGAGCACGAAGGTGGGCAGGGCCATCAACCACAGCACCTCCGCGGAGCGGGTGGTGAACACCGACGGACGCCCGCCCCAGATCAGACCGAACACCCGGATCAGGCCGGCGCTGATCAGGGCATTGGTGAACAGCACCAGGCAACCGAGCAGCACCGGATGGGAGCTCTCGGCCGTGAGCTCCATGAGCTCGCGCAGGGCGGCGAAGCCACCGAACGGCGGCAAGGCCATCAGGCCGGCGGCGCCTGTGAGGAAGGCCAGGCCCATCAGAGGACGCTTGCTCCACAGGCCCCCGAGCTGGGTGAGGTCCTGGGTGACGTTGGTGATCACGATGGCGCCGATCACCATCAACAGGAGCGCCATCGGTAGGGGATACACCAGCATCAGGTGATCGGCCACGCTGATGCCGCCCAGACCCACCGCCACGAACAGCAGGCCGAGCCAGCTGCTCACCAGGAAGGAGAGGGCGCGCTTCACATCGATCTGGGCGAGGGCGATCAGGGAGGCCACCAGGGCAGTGGTTCCGCCCACGATCACGAGCACGGTCTGCACCAGGGGGCTCAGTTCGATCAGGGGCTCGAGCCGCAGCAGCACCCAGGCGCCGCCCACCACCACCACCGAGTTACGGAGCACGGTGGAGGGCAACGGACTCTCCATGGCCTCATCGAGCCACAGGTGCAGGGGGATCTGGGCGCACTTGCCCATCGGCCCGGCGATCAAGGCCAGCAGGATCAACGGCAGAAACTGGGGAAGGGGGTTGCCGTTGTTGACCTGATCGGCGGCCCAGGCCTGCAGCCCATGGAAGTTCCAGGTGCCGGTGATCGGCAGCAGAGCGATCAGGCCCGCCAGCAGAATCAGGTCGCCGATCCGCTTGGTGAGGAACGCATCGCGTGCGCCCTTGACCACCAGGGGCTGGTTGTACCAGGTGCCCACGATCAGGTAGGTCCCCAGGGTGAGCAGCTCGAGGATCACATAGCTGAAGAACAGCGAGTCCGTGAGCACCAGGGCGCACAGACCGGCCTCGAAGAAGCTCAGGGACCCGAAGAAGCGGGGCCACCCCCAGTCCATCTCCAGATAGCCGATGGCATAGATCTGCACCAGCACATGCAGGCCGGTGATCACCGTCATCGCGATCAGGGCCGGCTCGGTGATCAGGCCGTCGAAGCTCACCTTGAGCCCGGCGGTCTCCAGCCAGGTCCAGCCGAAGGCGAGGGGCTTGTAGAGAGCGGCCGCACCGGCGCCGGAATTGGAATGCAGCGCCATCAGGGCGGCGGCGCTGTGGACGAAGGCCACGCTCACCAGGGTGAGGTTGAGATAGCCGCAGGGGCGTGGGCCCGTGCGTGAGATCAGCCCCGGAGACCAAAGCAACGAGAGCAGGGACGCCACCAGGGGGTAGAGCGGAACCAGCCAGGCCGTCTGGGCGAAGAACAGGGTCATGGCGGGAGAACGGTCGGGACCGGAGATGGCCCGCGTGGTGGCGAACACTAAGATCCCAGCCGAAGAGCTGAGGCCTTTCCACGAAGGAAAGACCTATGGGTTCACCAAGCACTCGTTATCAGTCGGCCGGGGGCGGTGCGGGACTCAGGCGTTGGCGCTGCGACGGCGACGCCTGAGCCGCCAAACTTTTTCCAGTTCCAGGTACAGGAAGAACACCAGACTGAAGCCCACGCAGATGCCCAGATCACGGGCTGAAAGGGGCACGGTGCCGAAGAATTTGGCCAGCACCGGGACGTACAGCAGCGACAACTGCAGCAGGCTGGTGAAGACCACAGCCCCAAGCAGCCAGGGGTTGGTGAAGGGATTCACCTGCACCAGCGGCCGGTCGCTGCGGGCCGCGAGGGCGTGCCCCATCTGCGCCAGGCACAGCATTGTGAACACCATCGTCTTCCAGGGGGCACCGGCCCGGGAGGCCAGCACCATCATCGTGATCGTGATGACGGCGAACACCACGCCGATGCGAAGGATGTAGCTGCCGATGCCCCGGGCGAAGATCGATTCACCGGGCTCGGCGGGGGGGCGTTGCATCAGGCCGGCTTCGCCGGGTTCCAGGGCCAGGGCCAGCGCCGGCACCCCGTCGGTGACCAGGTTCATCCAGAGAATCTGGAGGGGGGTCATCGGCACCCCCACCAGCCCCAGCAGGGGAGCCGAAGCGATGGTGATCAGCTCGCCGACATTGCTGCCGAGGATGTATTTGATGAAGCGGCGGATGTTGGCGTACACCAGCCGGCCCTGCTCCACCGCATTGACGATCGTGGCGAAATTGTCGTCCAGCAGCACCATGTCGGAGGCCTCCTTGCTCACCTCGGTGCCGGTGATGCCCATGGCCACGCCGATGTGGGCCTGCTTGAGGGCCGGGGCGTCGTTAACGCCGTCGCCGGTCATGGCCACCACCTGGCCCAGGCCCTGGAGGGCCTTGACGATGCGCAGCTTCTGCTCGGGCGGCACCCGGGCATAGATGTTGCAGCGCGCCACGATCGCGGCCAGCCCGGCCGCATCGGCCTCCTCCAGCTGGCGGCCGAGCACCACCTCGGCACCGGGCTCCACCAGGCCGATGTTGACGCCGATGGCCCGGGCGGTGAGGGGATGGTCGCCGGTGATCATCACCGGACGGATGCCGGCCTCCCGGCAGCGGGCCACGGCCATGGCCACCTCGGGGCGGGCGGGATCGAGCTGGGCCATCAGACCCAGCAACACCTGGTGCTCCAGTTCGTGCTCGGGGCTGGGATGGTGGGGGGCGCAGGCGAAGGCGAGCACCCGCAGACCGGACGCGGCCAGATCCCTGGCGTGCTCCAGCCACCACTGGCGCTGGTCGTCGCTGAGGGGAGCCACGCCGGAGGCGTCGAGCCAGCGGTCACAGGTGCCGAGGATCACCTCGGGGGCCCCCTTGCTGATCATCAAGGTGGTGGAGCCGGCGGCCGTGGCCCCCAGGGGGGCCTGCAGGCTGCCGTCGGGGTCCAGCACCCAGACGGCCATCAGCTGCCTCTCGGAGCTGAAGGGGATCTCGGCGTCGCGCTTGTAGTGGCTGCGCAGGGCGAAGCCATCCAGGTCGGCCTTTGCCGCCGCCACCACCAGGGCGCCCTCGGTGGGATCGCCGAGGATTTCCCAGCGGCCGTCGGGTTCCTGTTTGAGTTCGGCGTCGCTGCAGAGGACCCCGGCCTGGAGCAGCAGGTTCCTGCCGCCTGGGGCCACACCAGCGGTGGCTCCGGCGGGGGCGGGGAGCTCGGTGGCTTGAAATGCGCCGTGGGGGTCGTAGCCGTTGCCACTGACCGCCAGCGCTGTGGTGCCGCTGCGCAGCTCCTGGACCACCTGGCGGTTGAGGGTGAGGGTGCCGGTCTTGTCGGTGCAGATCACCGTGACCGAACCCAGGGCCTCCACCGCCGGCAGGCGGCGGATCAGGGCGGCGCGCTGCACCATCCGCTGGGTGCCGATCGCCAGGGTCACGGTGATCACCGCCGGCAGCCCTTCGGGCACGATCGCCACCGCCATCGACAGGGCCACCTCCAGAAGATCGAGCAGTTTCTGGCCCATCAGCCAGCCCAGGGCCACCACCAGGGCCACCAGGGCCAGGGCGGAGACCACCAGCACATTGGCAAGCCCGTCGAGCCGTTCCTGCAGCGGTGTGGTCTCGCCACCCGCCGTGTTGATCATCTGGGCGATCTTGCCCAGTTCGGTGTCCATGCCCGTGGCGCTGACCACCGCCAGCCCGCGGCCGCGCACCACCTCGGTGCCCTGGAACAGACAGTTCTGGCGCTCCAGGACGGGGGTGGAGGCATCGAGCACCAGCACGGCCAGCTTGTTCACCGCTTCGGCCTCGCCGGTGAGGGCCGCCTCGCGCAGGCCCAGTTCGGCCACCTCCAGCAGGCGGGCATCGGCCGGCACCCGGTCCCCGGCCTCCACCCGGATCAGATCCCCCGGCACCAGCTGCTCGCTGGGCAGCCGCTCCCAGATGCCGTCCCGACGCACGGTCACCAGGGGTTGGGCCATGTCGCGCAGGGCCTGCAGCGCCTGCTGGGCGCGGCTTTCCTGCAGGTAACCCAGCAGGGCGTTGAGGCCCACGATCAGCACGATGGCGATCGCATCCTTGGGGAAGCGCTGGGCGGCATAGGCCACGCCGGCCGACACCGCCGCCACCGCCAGCAGCATGATCAGCATCACGTTGCTGAACTGGTCCCAGAGGATGCGCAGATTGCTGCGCCCGGCCTTGAGCTCCAGCCGGTTCAGGCCAACCCTGGCCAGCCGCTCAGCGCACTGGGCCGTGCTCAGGCCGTCGGCGCTGGCCTCGAGCCCCTTGAGGCACTCTTCAGGTGCCAGGGCGTGCCAGGGGCTCGCGGTGGGGACGGTGTTCAACGTGGCGGTTCACGAATCGCCCGAACCTTAGTCACACCTTGCGGTGGCGTTCGTCAGCTTTGCGCCCGTTCCAGGACAGGCGCGCCGCGCTGCAATCGCCGCTCCAGCAGCAGCAGGCCAACCACCGTGGTGAACGCAACCATCAGCACGAGGGAGGAGAACTGCAACGGATCGATCAGGCCCTGGTTCAGGGCCGTGGTGGCGAACACCAGCCCCGGCAGGCCCCGGGGGATCAGGCCGAACACCACCAGCCAGCGGTCCACACCTGCGGCCCTGTCGTTGCGATCGATGCCCAGGCCGCAGGCCAGCTTGCTCAGCACCGCCATCACGATCAGGGCCGCCGCCAGGCTCCAGGCCGCCGGCTGCAGCAGGGTGCCGGCGCTGATGCGCATGCCCACGCTGATGAAATAGAGGGGCAGAAACACCTCCGAGAGCACGGTCAGCACCCGCTGCACCTCCCCCTCCACCGGCCCCAGCCGGGCCATCAGCACCCCACCCCAGAGGGCCCCCAGCAGGCTGGTCAGCCCGCAGGCCTCCCCCACCCAGGCCGAACCGATCAGCAGCATCAGGATCGCCAGGGCGCTGGTGGGCCGCCGGCTGTGGTGGCGGGCCCAGTGCGCCACCGCCAGCCAGCTGAGCAACGCCAGCACCAGGCCGAGCAGGGGACCGGCCCAGCCGATCCCCTGGCTGCCCAGCCGCAGGCCGGCGCTGGCGGTGGCGATCGCCAGCAGGCCGATGGCCGGCAGATCATCCAGGACCGACACCCCCACCAGCAGTCGGCCCGAGGGGGTCTGCAGGGCCCCGCGCTGGGCGAGAAGCCGCAGGGTCACACCCGTGCCGGTGGCACTCAGCACCGCCAGGCACAGCAGGGTGGTGGGTGTGGAGAGGCCGAAGGCGCTTTGCAGGGGCCAGAAGGCCAGCAGCGGCGTCAGGAAACTCAGCGCCACCGTGCGCAGGATCGCGCCCCTGCGGGAGGTGAGCAGGTCGCCGCGCACCTCCAGCCCCACCTGGAAAAAGAGGGTCAGCACCCCCAGCTCCGTCAGACCGCTCAGGGGCGCCAGGGCCGTGAAGGGCACCACGGTGTTGCCGAGCACGAAGCCCATGGCGAGCTCCAGAACGATGGCCGGAACCGCCCAGCGCGCCATCCAGCCCGCCGACAGCCGCGCCAGGAGCACGCCCATCAACAAGATCAGGAGGGTGCTCAACAGCGAGGTGGGTCCCATGGCGCGAATCAGCCCAGGCCGGAAGCCGGTGGGGTGGGACGCCAAGGACGGCCAAGCCCACGGCCCTTAGCGTCCTAAAGCATTCATCGGATGATCCGACGCCGCATGCCCCGCCTCGATACCCTGCGGCGCCGGCTCATCGGCACTCCCCTGCCCACCAGCGCCCACCACGGCGAGCGTTACAGCAACGCCGAGGCGCTGGCGATTCTCAGCTCCGATGCCCTCTCCTCGGTGGCCTACGCCACCCAGGAAATCGTGCTGGTGCTGGGGATGGGCGGTGCGGCGGCCCTGCCGTTCACCCTGCCGATCACGGGTCTGATCGTGGCCCTGATGCTGGTGGTGGCCAGCAGCTACCGGCAGACGATCAAGGCCTACCCGCAGGGGGGCGGCTCCTACCGGGTCTCGCAGCAGAACCTCGGCCAGGGCGCTGGCCTGGTGGCCGGAGCCTCCCTCTCGATCGACTACGTCCTGACCGTGGCCGTGAGTGTGGCCGCCGGCATCGCTGCCCTCACCTCCTATTTCCCCGGCCTGGCCGCGGTGCGGGTGCCCCTGTGCCTGCTGGCGGTGCTGCTGGTGATGCTCGCCAACCTGCGGGGGGTGAGCTCCAGCGCCAGGTTCCTGAGCCTGCCCACCTATCTGTTCATGGGGGCCGTCGTCACCCTGCTGGTGGCGGGGTTCCTCAAGCTGGGATTGGGGCAGCTCCCGCCCCTGCCGCTGGCGGAGCAGCAACGGCTGCTGGCGGCGGCGCACCAGGGCAGCCAGGGTCTGCAGGCCATCGGCCCCCTGCTGCTGATGCGGGCCTTCAGCTCCGGATGTGCTGCCCTCACAGGCATCGAGGCGATCAGTGACAGCGTCGCGGCCTTCAAGCCAGTGGAGTGGCGCAACGCCCGCCGGGTGCTGGGGGTGATGGTGCTGATGCTGGCCCTGATGTTCAGCGGCATCAGCGCCCTGGCCAGCCAGGGCGGGCTGGTGGTGCAGGACAACGGACCCACGCTGCTCTATCAGCTGGGCGACCGGATCTTCGGCGATGGACCGCTCCTGTTCGTGCTGCAGCTGGCGACGTTGCTGATCCTGCTGCTGGCCGCCAACACCGCCTACGCCGATTTCCCGCGGCTGTCGGCCTTCCTGGCCCAGGACGGCTTTCTGCCGCGCCAGCTTTGCTCCCTGGGCGACCGGCTGGTGTTCAGCAACGGCATCTTTGCCCTCAGCGGCGTGGCCGGCCTGCTGCTGGTGATCGTTGACGGCAGCGTCAGCCGCCTGATCCCCCTCTATGCCGTCGGTGTCTTCATCAGCTTCACCCTCTCCCAGGCGGGGATGGTGGTGCACTGGTGGAAGCTGCGCGATCGGGGCTGGCGCTCACGGGCGCTGATCAATGGCATCGGCGCCGGGATCACCGCCGTGGTGGGCGTGGTGCTGCTGGTCAGCAAGTTCACCCAGGGGGCCTGGGTGGTGGTGCTGGCGATCCCCCTGCTGGTGACGCTCTACCTGCGGATTCGCTCCCACTACGACGACGTGGCCAGGCGTCTGCGCCTGACCGGCGAGGGCCCCCTGCCGCTGCCGGCTGCCCCGCCCGCCGGTGGGGGCACCCCGACGGTGGTGCTGGTGGGCCAGCTGCACCGGGGCAGCCTTGAGGCCCTCTGCTTCGCCCGCAGCACCGCCAGCGACCTGGTGGCCGTGCATGTGGACCTGGGTGGCGGTCGCGCCGAGGCCTTCCGCGAGCAATGGAGCCGCCAGCTGCCGGACATCCCACTGGAAGTGCTGGAGTCCCCCTACCGCTCCCTGGTGGACCCGGTGGTTGACTTCGTGCGGCGCTTCGAGATGCAGCACCGTAAGGATCACGAGGCCTTCTGCATGGTGGTGCTGCCGGTGTTCGTCACCCGTCACCGCTGGGAGAACCTGTTGCACAACCAATCGACGATTCACCTGCGGCGGGCCCTGCGCGAGCGCGGCACCCGGGTCGTCACCACGGTGGGGTTCTACCTCTGAGGGGGATGATTCATTCGTTCGGGGCAGCGGCAGCGGGATTGACCTGCTAGATCGCTGACATCAGGCCGTTGCCATGCAGAGTTTTCTCGCCGTTGCCACCACCGGAGAGGGGCTGATCACGCTCGCCGTGTTCATCCTGGCGATCGTGCTCTTCGTCACCGGCAAGCTGGCGCCCGAAGTGACGGGCCTGCTGGCGGCCGCCTTGCTCGTCACCCTGGGGGTGCTGACTCCCGAGGAGGCGGTCAAGGGTTTCGGCAGCCCTGCCCTGATCACCTTGATGGGGCTGTTCGCGGTGGCCTCCGGTCTGTTCCGCAGCGGCGGCCTCGACCGGCTGCGGGCCCTGATCGGCTCCGATGCCGTGCGCAGCCCGAAGCGGATGATCGGTTTGCTGGTGGGGGTGGTGGCTCCGCTTTCCGGCTTCATTCCCAACACCCCGATCGTGGCCACCCTGTTGCCGGTGCTGGAGGGCTGGTGCCAGCGACGGGGCATCTCCCCCTCCAAGGTGCTGCTGCCGTTGTCCTTCGCCACGATTCTGGGGGGGACGATCTCCCTGCTTGGAACCTCCACCAACCTGTTGGCCAGTGACGTCAGCCGGCAACTGGGGTATGGCTCCCTTGATCTGTTCAGTTTCACGGCGATCGGCATCCCGGTCTGGCTGATCGGCAGCGTCTACATCTTTTTCTTTTCGGAGCGCCTGCTGCCGGATCGGGGCTCCAGCGACGACGACATGCTGGTGAGCCTGGCCCGGGAGGGCTACATCACCGACGTGTTGATCCCGCCGGGGTCCGAGCTGATCGGCAACTCCCTGCACGACAGCCGCCTGCAGCGACGCTTCGACGTGGACGTGCTGGAACTGCATCGGGGGCCGGAAAGCTTCAGCGCCCCTCTGGCCGATCTGCAGCTTCAGGCCGGTGACCGGCTGTTGCTGCGCTGCAACCGGGACAACCTGCTGCGGCTGCAACAGGAGCACACCGTCACCCTCGCGCCGGTCGGCGATCAGGAGGACGATCTGCGCGAACTCAGCGGGGCCACCGAATCGCCCCAACGGGTGGTGGAGGTGCTGCTGCCCAACGGCTCCAGCCTGGTCGGTGCCAGCGTCCGTGACCTGCGCTTCCGCCAGCGGTACAACGCCACCATGCTGGCGGTGCGGCGTGGCAACCAGGTGCTGCGCGAGCTGCTGGGACGCGTGGTGCTGCAGGCCGGCGACGTGCTGCTCCTGCAAGCCCCCCTCGACGCCATCCGTGGCATGCAGGCCAACAACGACCTGGTGCTTCTCGATGAGCTGGAGAAGGATCTGCCCACCACCGACCGCAAGTTGACCGGCATGCTCATCGCCGCCCTGATGATCCTGCTGCCGATGCTGAAGGTGTTGCCGCTGATGGCGGCGGTGCTTCTGGCGATGGTGGCCATGGTGGCCACGGGTTGTCTACGGCCCGGGGAGGTGCAGCGCTCGATCCGCTGGGACGTGATCCTGCTGCTGGGGTCCCTGTCCTGTTTCAGCGTGGCGATGCAGAAGACCGGCCTGGCCGAAGCTCTGGCCGAGGATCTGTTGAGGACCCTGCAGGGTTGGCCCACCTACGCCGTGCTGCTGGTGGTGGTCGTGCTCGGGCAGGCGTTCACCGAGGCCCTTAGCAACGGCACCACCGTGGTGCTGCTGCTGCCGATTGCCGTGGAACTGGCCAAGGGGTTGGGGCTGCCGCCGATGGCCTTCATCTTTGCGATCACCTTCGCCGCCAGCCAGAGCTTCCTCACGCCGATCGGCTACCAGACAAACCTGATGGTCTTCGGTCCGGGTCGCTATCGCTTCCTGGACATGGCCCGCTTCGGGGCTCCCCTCTCGATCACTCTGGCGCTGACGGTTCCCTGGCTGCTCTGCCGGTATTTCGGCCTTTAGGACACTCCCGGCCCGATCCGCTCAGGCGGGCGGATCCTTGGCCTCCCGTTCCAGCTGGGCCTCCTCGAAGCGGGCCACCAGCTTCGGCACCACCAGCACGATCACCAGCAGCACCAGGGCGCCGAGCCCAAATTCAACGACACCTTTCACCATCTGATCGAAGGGGATCCAGCGCCCGCCGAGCCAGGCCAGGCCCACCATCGTCGAGGCCCAGAGCACGGCCCCCAGCATGTTGAACAGCAGGAAGCGGCGGTAGGGCATCCGCACCGCCCCGGCGATCGGGCCGGCCAGCACCCGCAGCACCGCAACGAAGCGCCCCAGCAGCACCGACTTGCCGGCGTGGCGCAGAAAGCGCTCCCGCAGGGCCTCCATCTGCTCGGGGCCGCGGCCCAGCAGCCGTCCGGCCCGCAGCAGCAGGCCCCAGCCGGCCCGGCGCCCTACCCAGTAGCCGATGTTGTCCCCCAGGATCGCTCCGCCGGCCGCGGCCCCCATCACGCCAAGCACCTGCAGCTGGCCGCTGCCGGCCGCGTAGCCCGCCAGAAGGGTCACCGTTTCGCCGGGCAGGGGCACGCCGGCGTTCTCCAGCAGCATGGCGCCGAACACCACCCAGTACCCCCAGTCGTGGAGGAGGGATTCCAGGGTGGTGAGGCTGATGGACCCGTCGAACACGGCCAGGGGCCAGGCCATCGCAGCGAGGAAGGAAACCAGACCCTATCTCCCTGGCCAGGCCAGTGTTCCGGTCCAGAGCCAGCGGCGGCGGCGCAGCCGGTTGGGATGGGGCCCCGGCCAGGTGAAGCGGGGCAGGGCCAGGGCCGGCGTCGAGGCGGTGAGCAGGGCCCCATCGACCGTGGCCACCTGGCGGAAATGGCGGCCGCAGATCTGGTCGTCGCCGGGCAGATGGCTGTTGAAGGGATAGGAGAACGACTGGGGTGGCTCCCCCAGCACCCGGCTGAGCACGGCGCTTGATCGGACCAGTTCCTGCTCGAACGTCGCCGGGCTGATGTTGCAGCGGGGCACGTGGTGGTGGCCGTGGCTGCCCAGCTCGTGGCCGGCGTCCCGGGCCCGGATCAGGTGGGCCTCGCTGGGATAAAGGTGCTCGGCCGCCGCCGCCAGCTCGCCGGCCGTGCCCCAGCGCTCCGCCAGCTCCGCCAGCAGATCCTGCACCCGCGCCACGGGGGTGCCATCCCGCAGCCGGGCGATCAGGGCCGCCCCCTCCAGTTCGGCAGGCAGCTTCAGCCGTTGCCGGGCCAGTTCCGCCAGCCGGGGCGCCAGGGTGGGGTGGGTGCCGTACCAATAGAGGGCGTGCTCCCAGACCAGCACCCCGCCGGCGAGCATCCCGGACGACTGGAAGAACACGGCGGGGACGCCCAGCGCCGCAAGCACCTCCAGCCCCTCCTCGTAGTTGCAGCGCAGGCCGTCATCGAAGCTGACGATCACCCCGAACTCCTCAGCGGAGGGGAAGCGGCCCGCCCGCAGATCGGCGTAGGTGAGGAAGCGGGCGCCGCGGCGCTGCAGGAACCCCAGTTCTGCGGCCAGCTCCCCGGGGGGGATCGGCGGCACCCCGAAGCGGTCGAGGAAGGGCACCCGGCCCGGCTGGTCCACCCGGTGGTACAGCAGACACAGCACCTTCCCCCGCAGGCGCCGGCGCCAGAGGCGATCCAGCGGCGGCAGGAACAGCAGGTCCGCTGCCCTGTTGGCGACACGCCCCAGGCGACTCACGGCTGCTCCCCCCGCACCACCCGGACGGCCCCGTCGCGCCGCGGCTGGTCGGCCAGGTAGGCGCGCACCAGGCCCCGGGCGATGCGGCGGTTGGCCAGCAGCCGTTGCCAGGGCTCGTAGACGTAGCCCGTGCGCCGCAGGAACAGCTTGCCCTTCTCCCACTGGGGCACGCGGGGCGCGGTGCCGGCCTCGAGCCGGCGGGCCGCCTCGATCAGCAGCTCGATGCCCACCTGGAAGCTGCGCACCTCGATGGTCTCGACGTCGTCGTCCGCTTCCATCGGTACGTGGGCCGACAGGATGATGTCGCCGCTGTCGATGCCGGGGTCGATGTGGTGCACCGTGACCCCCACCAGCTCCGGATGCCCCTCCATGAGCATGTAGAGGTTGCAGTTGGCACCGCGCGAATAGGGCGACAGGCCGGTGTGCAGGTTGATGAGGCCGTGGCGGATGGCGGGGATCAGCGCCAGCACCGGCGCCCGCAGCAGCTGGGTGCCGTTCACCAGGACGATGTCGGGGGCGACCTGGCGCAGGAAGTCGGCGGTGCGCGCCTCGTTGATGGCCGAGGTGATCAGCACGGGCACCCCCTCCGGCAGCGCCGGCGGAGCGCCGTTGTGGTGGAAGAGTTGCCGCTGCAGGGCCGCGCCGCGGCGGTCGTGGGGCCGCAGCAGCACGCGCGCGACCAGCTGGCGCAGCAGCCGCAACGGCCGGCGGTACTTCGCCAGCCGGGCCAGCTTGCTGCGGCTCTCGGGCGGTGACACCTGCAGCACCACCCCCACCAGGGTGAACGCCTCGGCCGCCCGCCGCACCAGGTGGCGCTGGTAGAGGCCGTCGCAGCAGAGCACGGCCACCCGCAGGGAGCTCACGGCCATGGCGTCGCCGGGCGCAGCATCATCTGCGGATGGTACGGACGGGGCGGCCGGAAGGCGGCACAGTGGGGCCGATCCAGAGCCGCCCATGGCCGTCCGTGACGTGCTGACCATCGGAGATCCCCGCCTGCGCCAGGTGAGTGCGCCGGTGCAGCGGTTCGATGACCCCGCCCTGCCGGCGCTGCTCGACGACCTGCGCGACACCATGGCCGCCACCGATGGGGCCGGCCTGGCGGCCCCCCAGATCGGCGTGCCCCTGCGGGTGGTGATCTTCGGCATCACCCACAACCCGCGCTATCCGGAGGCGCCCCCCATCCCGGAGACGGTGCTGATCAATCCCGTGCTCACGCCCCTCGGCGACGAAAAAGACGACGGCGCCTGGGAGGGCTGCCTGAGCGTGCCCGGCTGGCGGGCCCGGGTGCCCCGCTGGCGCCGCCTGCGCTACCGGGGCTTCGACGGCCAGGGGCAGGCGTTCGAGCGGGAGGTGGAGGGCTTCCACGCCCGGGTGGTGCAGCACGAGTGCGACCACCTCGATGGGGTGCTGTTTCCGGATCGGATGCCGGCGGGGCTGTCCCATGGCTGAGCTCAACGCAGCCTCCCCCCGCTGGTGGGTGCGCGGCGACCTTGATGGCTTCCTGGGGCTCGGCCTCGACAACCTGATCCAGATCCTGCTGATCGTGGCCCTCTGCCGCGGCGTGCTGGGGTATCCCGATGGCCTGATCTTCGGCACGATCCTGCCGGCCACGGGCATCAGCCTGGTGGTGGGGAACGTGGCCTACGCCGTTCAGGCCCACCGCCTGGGGCGGCGCGAGGGCCGGGACGACCGCACCGCCCTGCCCTACGGCATCAACACGGTCAGCCTGTTCGCCTATGTGTTCCTGGTGATGCTGCCGGTGAAGCTGGCGGCCACCGGCCAGGGCCTGGATCCCCAGGCCGCCTCCCTGCTCTCCTGGCGCGCCGGCCTGCTGGCCTGCCTGGGGTCGGGGCTGATCGAGGCGGGGGGCGCCTTCCTGGTGGCCCCCCTGCGGCACTGGCTGCCCCGGGCCGCCCTGCTTTCCACCCTGGCGGGCATCGCCCTCGGCTACATCGGTCTGGGTTTCCTGCTGCGCACCTACGCCGTCCCGATGGTGGGGCTGGCGGTGCTGGCGGTGATCCTGCTGGCCTACTTCGGCCAGGCCCGGCTTCCCTTGCCGGGCGGCGTGCTGGCGGTGCTGGTGGGCATCGTCCTGGCGGCGGCCACGGGCCTGCTGCGGCTGGATGGCCCCACCTGGCAGACCAACCTTGCACAGGTCGGGCTGCACCTGCCCGTGCCCCAGCTGGGCGCCCTCTGGGCCGGCCGCGACGCCCTGCTGCCCTGGCTGGGGGTGACGGTGCCGATGGGCCTGTTCAACCTGCTGGGGTCGCTGCAGAACCTGGAGAGCGCCGAGGCGGCCGGCGATGCCTACCCGGTGAAGAGTTCGCTGCTGATCAACGGCATCGGCACGGTGGCCGCCGCCCTGCTGGGGTCCTGCTTCCCCACCACCATCTATATCGGCCATCCCGGCTGGAAGGGCATGGGCGCCCGCATCGGCTACTCCTGGCTCAACGGGCTGGTGATGGGCCTGGGCTGCCTGCTGGGGCTGTTCGGGGTGGTGGGCCAGCTGGTGCCGATCGAGGCCGGCATGGCGATCGTGCTCTACATCGCCCTGGTGATGGCGGCCCAGGCGTTCCAGGCCACACCGCCGGCCCATGCCCCCGCCGTCGCCCTGGGCCTCCTGCCCGGCCTGGCCGGCTGGGGCTCCCTGATGCTGAAGGCGGGGCTGCGGGCCGGAGGCAGCGGCACCCCGGCCAATCCCTTCGGCCCCCAGCTGCTGCCGCCGCTGCAGCAGGCGGATGTGTGGGCCGCCGGTGCCTTCGCCCTCGAGCAGGGCCAGATCCTGCCGGCCATGCTGCTGGCGGCGATGCTCGTCTATGTGATCGAGCAGCGCTTCCGCGCCGCCGCCCTCGGCGCCCTGGTGGCGGCGGCCGCCTCCTGGCTGGGGCTGATCCATGCCTGGAGTTTCACTCTGGCCGACACGGTTCTCGACCCCGGCTGGGGCAGCGGCACCCCCTGGGCCCTGGGCTATCTGGCCATGGCGGTGGTGTTCCTTCTGGGACGTCCGCAGCGCTGAGCGGGGTGCTGCCTAGGGTTAGCCGACTGCATCGGCGCCGCATGGCTTCTGCGCTCAAGGGCCGCTTCAAGCGGTTCGAGCAACGCTTCGAGAGGGTGCTGTGGCGTCTGCGCCTGGTCGCCATCCTGCCGGTGATCATGAGTCTGGTGAGCACCGTGGTGGCCTTTGTGCTGGGCACCCTGGAGATCGGCAAGGCCCTGGCCGCCTTCGGCAAGGTGGACCAGCTCGACAAGGAGTTCGTGGCCGAACTGCTGGGGGCGATCGTGTCCGGGATCGATCTCTACCTGATCGGCATCGCCCTGCTGATCTTCGGTTACGGGGTGTATGAGCTGTTGATTTCGCCGATCGAGGCGGCCCGGGAGCACGACCAGGGGGGTGGCGGCCTGCTGGACATCCGCAGCCTCGACCAGCTCAAGGAAAAGCTGGTCAAGGTGCTGGTGGTGGCGCTGATCGTGTCCGCCTTCAAGGCCATGCTCACCCTGCCCATCAAGGACGGCCCCTCCCTGGCCTTCTTCTGCCTGAGCGTGCTGCTGCTGGCCCTGAGTGGCTACCTGGTCACGGCCAATGGCAGCCGGTCGCTCCCCTGAAGATGGCAGCGTCTCCAGCCGGCTCGAACGCCTCGCCCCAGAACCTGCGCCTGCGGCGCCCCGATGACTGGCACGTGCACCTGCGCGACGGTGCCCTGCTGGAGCTGGTGGCGCCGGCCACGGCCCGCACCTTTGCGCGGGCGATTGTGATGCCGAATCTCAGCCCACCGATCACCACGGTGGCGGCCGCCGTGGCCTACGGCGCCCGCATTCGAGCCGCCCTGCCCGAGGGCAGCCGCTTCACCCCCCTGCTCACGGCCTACCTCACCGACACGATCGCGGCCGAGGAGATCGAGCGCGGCCACCGCGAGGGGGTCTTCACCGCCTGCAAGCTCTACCCGGCCCACGCCACCACCAACGCCGCCGCCGGCGTCACCGACCTGGCCCGGATCGAGGCGGTGCTGACCGCGATGGAGCGGATCGGCATGCCCCTGCTGATCCACGGCGAGGTGACCGACGCGGAGATCGACATCTTCGACCGCGAAGCGGTGTTCATCGAGCGCCACCTGGCGCCGCTGCTGGTGCGCCATCCCGGCCTGAAGGTGGTGCTGGAGCACATCACCACCGCCGAGTCCGTCGCCTTCGTGCGCCAGGCAGGGCCCAACCTGGCCGCCACCATCACCCCCCACCACCTGCACATCAACCGCAACGCCATGTTCCAGGGCGGCCTGCGGCCGAACTTCTACTGCCTGCCGGTGGCCAAGCGGGAACGGCACCGGCTGGCCCTGCGCCAGGCAGCCACCTCGGGGGAGCCCTGCTTCTTCCTGGGCACCGATTCGGCCCCCCATCCCCGCTCGGCCAAGGAAAGCGCCTGCGGCTGCGCCGGCATCTACAACGCCCCCCATGCGTTGGAGAGCTACGCGGAAGTGTTCGAGCAGGAGGGAGCCCTCGAGCGCCTGGAGGGCTTCGCCAGCCTGCATGGCCCCGCCTTCTACGGATTGCCCCTGAACGAAGGGACGATCACGCTGGTGCGGGAGCCCCACACGGTGCCGCCGCGTCTGCACGGCCAAGGCGAGGGCGGAGCCGCCACCGACCTTGTGCCTTTCCATGCCGGCCAGGTGCTCCAATGGCGGCTGGCGGAGGAGGGCTGAGTCCCAGCCCATGGCCGCCGTCATGAATCAGGGGCGCGGCACCAGCGGCGCCCCATCCGCCAGGGAGGGATCGCCGCTCAGCACGGCGGTGCCGGCCGGCGCTGCGCCGGCAGCAGGGATCCTCTCCTTGCTGCGGTAGCCCCGGCCGTCGAACGTCTCGCGCACCCAGGTGGCCGGGGCGCCGCCGCCGGACTGCAGGCGCCAGAGATCACGCCAGCGGCTGCGGCCCGCCGCCGGGACGATCACCGGCAGGCGGCTGGTGGGAAAGCTGGTGACGAGGCGATAGCCCCGGGCCTCCTGGCGGAACACCTGGAGGGTGCAGCCACCGGTGCCGCAGACGTAGGGACCCATCAGGTACACGAGAACGTCCTGACGGCCATCCCCATCAAGGTCGGTGCGGGCATGCACGTAGCTGATCCGCCCCACGCCCCCGGCGGTGCTCCCCGGCGTGCGGCGCAGGTCCGGGGAGGCTGCCAGGATCGCCGCCTCCAGCGCCGGATCGGGCCTGTTGCTGTAGGTGGTTCCGGTGTCGGCGCGGGGTTCCCAGATGAGGATGCCGCCATCGGCCAGCAGGCTCAGGTTCAGCCGGCCGTCCCGCAGCAGGTAGCCCCGCACGTAGGGAAGCTGGCGGGCCAGCAGTTCCCCCAGGCTGGGCGCCGGGCACAGGGCCTTGGTGCTGGCGAGGGGGCCGAAGCGGAAACCGCCGTTGCTGGGTTCGGCGCTGGGCTGCACCTGCCAGGGGCCCATGGCGCGGTTGCAGTCGAGTTGCAGGACCGCCCGGCCATCGGCCTGGAGCGAGAGGGTGTAGCGGGAGGGGTCCGCCGGACGCCTCAGCCCCTGGGCGTCATCCATCGACTGGATCCCCACCAGCTGCCAGCTGGTGCCCTGCAGCGGCGGGGTCTGGGGAGCCGCCACCAGGGGCAGCGACGCCCCCGCCAGGAGCGAGGCCGTGGCGACGGCGCCCCCTGCCCAAGCGCCCAGACGCAGGGCCGTGCTGGTTGGGAAAGGCATGGGGCGTCTCCTGCTGGTTCTCCACAATCGGACAGAGTCGCCGGAGTGTCGTCAGACGGCCGAGCATGGTCGTGTCGCCTTGTCGCTGCCAAGGTGATCCTGCGCGCCGCCGCCACCTATTTCGCGCTGGCCTTCATGGTGGCGGCGGAGCTGGCGGTGGGGCTGGTGCTGCGGCAGCTCCCCCTGCGGGAGATCCTCATCGACCGCGACCCGGTCTCCGGCGGTGTCTTTCTGGCCCTGCTGCTCCTCTACGCGCTGCTGCCGCTGCTGCTGGGCCGGGGTTCCACCACCACCGCGGTGCCGTAGCAGAGCACTTCGGTGGCGGCGGCGGTGCCGCCCTGCACTTCCGAACCGTCGTAACGGGTGCCGACGATGGCATTCGCACCCAGGGCCCGGGCGTGCTGGATCATCTGCTCATAGGCCTGCTCCCGGGCCTGCTCGCACATCTCGGTGTAGGCGCCGATCCGGCCGCCCACGATCTGCTTGAGCCCGCCCAGAAAGCCCTGCACCAGGGTGGGGGAGCGCACGACGATGCCGCGCACCAGGCCCCGGTAGGCGGTGATGTCATAGCCCTCGATCGTGAAGGTGGTGGTCACGAACACGGGTTTCACCATGGGGACGGGGCGCTGACCGCCCCATCCTGATGGGGAGAAGCGCCGGCTTCAAGCGGCGGGTCCGAGGTTGGCTTCCAGCAGTGGAATCACCCGCTCCATCGCCACGCCGCGGCTGGCCTTGAGCAGCACCCGGTCCCCCGGCTGCAGCCAGTCGAGCAGCACGGCGGCCGCCGCTTCGGGGGAGGCCACCCGCTGCAGGCGCGGCAGGCCGGTGGCGGCGGCTTCCATCGCCTGCGCTTCGGCTTCGGCGGCCACGATCAACAAGCCGTCGAGGCCCAGCGCCAAAGCCCGGGCGGCCACCTGGGCATGCAGCTCGAGACTGCGTTCCCCCAGCTCGAGCATCGTGCCCAGCACCGCGTAGAGACGGCCCCCCGCTTCGGTGCCGCAGGCGGCCAGCAGCTCCAGGGCCGCCAGCACCGCTTCAGGAGAGGCGTTGTAGGTCTCATCGAGCAGCTCCACCCCGCCCAGGCGCCAGCGTCGGGCCCGGCCGCCGGGGAGTTCCACCGCCAGATCGAGCAGGGCCGTGGCCGGCACGCCCAGGTCCTGGGCCACCGCCACCGCCAGCAGCAGGTTGCGGGCGTTGTGGCGTCCTTCCAGGGGCAGACGCAGGCTCGGCCCGCCCGCCAGGTGAAGGTGAGGGCCTTCCAGCCGTCCCACCAGGTCCGGCGCCGGCGTCCCGGACGGGAACCCCGCCAGCTCGTCCTCCAGGGCGACCCGCAGCACCCGTCCCCCCCAGACCTTCGCCAGGGAAAGCTCCAGCAGCGGATCCCCGGCCGGAATCACCAGCACCCCACCCGGCCCCAGGCCGGAGGTGATCTCGCACTTGGCCTGGCCGATCGCCTCGCGGCTCCCCAGGCGGCCGATGTGGGCGGTGCCGATGTTGGTGATCACGGCCACATCCGGTGCGGCGCAGCGGCTGAGGCGATCGATCTCCCCCAGGCCCCGCATCCCCATCTCCACCACCAGGGCCGCCGTGGCCTCGTTGACCTTGAGCAGGGTGAGGGGCGCCCCGACGTCGTTGTTCTCGTTGCCGCTGCTGGCCACCACCGGCCCCAGAGAGTCCAGGGCGGCCTTGATCAGCTCCCGCGTCGTGGTCTTGCCCGCCGAGCCGGTCACCGCCACCACCGGCAGTCCCAGCCGGCGCCGCCACAGCAGGGCCAGCTCCTGGTAGGCCACCAGGGTGTCCTCCACCAGCCAGATGGGGCCGCCGCCGCCGGCCACCAGCTCCGCCACGCTGGCCTCGGCCAGGCGATCCCGCTGCACCAGAGCCGCCGCCGCCCCGGCACTGAGGGCCTCAGCCAGGAAGCGGTGCCCATCGAAGCGCTCCCCCACCAGCGGCACGAACAGGGCGCCGGCCAGATCGCCGCGGCTGTCGGTGCTCACGCTGGCGAAGCCTTCCGGGGCGGTGGTTCCGGGGGCCAGCAGGGGCTCGCCCCACAGCTGGCGCAAGGACTCGAACGGCAGCGGCATCAGCCTGGGGCACCGGGATCGAGCAGGATCATGCCGGAGCCCACCAGGGCCGCGCGGGCCAGCAGCCGCTGGCGGCCGTCCACCAGCTCCAGCCGTTCGTAACCGAGGGCCCGGGCGCGCTGCTGCCAGCGCTCCGCCCAGCGCCGCCGGTTCGTTTCACCAAGGGTGGTGTAGGCCGGAGCCATGGTGAGCACCAGCCGGCCTTCGGCGGGAGCGGGATGGGCTGAGGCGATCAGATGGTCGGGATCGTCCTGGGCCAGCAGTGCCAGAAGAGGATCAAGCTCCAGGGGCGGCGGTGGCTCCGGCTCCGGTAGGGGCATGGGCTTGTCCACGGCCACGGGGGGAGGGGCCTCCAGTGCTGGCGCCGCGACGGTTGGGGCCGGCATCTGCACCCCAGTGGCGGCAGCTTCTCCAGGCGCCTGCGGCGCCGTCTGGGATAGCCCGCGCCACACCTGTCCCGCCAGCGCCAGGCTGAGCGCCAGCAATGTGGCCAGCAGCAAGGGCCAGAACAGGGGGGCCAGGCCCTGGGGCCAGAAGCCCGGCACCGACAGGTCCCCCTCACGGTTGCGCCGCCACAGTTCGCGAAGCTTCAGCCGCAGCGACGCCAGCACGGCCCGTGCGGCGTGGCCGAGCTGGCCCCAGGGACTGGCGTAGGGCGCCGGCAGATCGGAGGGTGGCGGAACCGGATCAGCCATGGGCGCTGGACTCAGGAGTCGTTGCGGCGACGCAGCAGGGCCAGGGGGTTGCGGGGGCGCGGTGCCGGCGGGGGTTCCTTGGTGACCACGTCCGGCCTGGGCTCGTCGTTCAACAGGCTCGGGTCGGCTCCCTGGCCCTGGGAGAAGCGCTCCACCTGGGCGGCGTCGGGGGTGGGCTCCTTGACGCCGCAGACCTCGCGGTACATGGCGTCGTACTCCAGGGCCGAGCGGTTCCAGCTGAAGTCGGTGGTCATGGCCCGGCGTTGCAGCTCCTGCCAGCTGGGCTCGTTGCGGTAGGCCTCCCAGGAGCGCACGATCGTGGTGTAGAAGTCGATGGCCTCGTAGCGATCGAAGCCGTAGCCCGTGCCGGTGCCGGCGCTGGGGTCGTTGGGGGGCACGGTGTCCACCAGCCCACCGACGCGGCGCACCACCGGAATCGAGCCGTAGCGCATGGCCAGCATCTGACTGATGCCGCAGGGCTCGAAGCGGCTCGGCATCAGGAAGGCATCGCTGCCCGCATAGATCAGCCGCGACAGGGCGTCGTCGTAGGTGAGGAACACGGCGAAGCGTCCGGGGTGGCGGGCCGCCATCTGCCACAGGCCCGACTCGTAGCCGCGCTCACCCGTTCCCAGCACCACGAACTGGCTGTCGCTGTAGGCCAGCACCCGGTCGGCCACCTGCAGCAGCAGGTCGACGCCCTTCTGATCCACCAGCCGACTCACCATGCCCATCAGGTAGCTGCGGGGACTCACGGCCAGCCCCATGCGTTCCTGCAGCAGGCGCTTGCTGGCGCTGCGGCCGGAGAGATCGTCGGCCGAGAACGGTTCCGGCAGGGTGGGATCGGTGGCGGGATTCCAGTCCTCGGTGTCGATGCCGTTGAGGATGCCGCGCAACTTGCCGCTGATGAAGTTCAGCAGGCCGTCGATGCGCTCGCCGTATTCGGGCGTGCGAATCTCCATCGCGTAGGTGGGCGAGACGGCATTCACCCGGTCGGCATAGAGCAGGGCCGCGGCCATGGTGTGGTCACCCTGCATGTACCAGGGGCACCAGGTCATCCGATCCAGCTTCCAGCGCCAGGGACCCTGATATCGCAGGTTGTGGATGGTGAACACCGTGCTGATTTCGGGGTCCTGGTGCATCCACACCGGGATCATGCCGGTGTGCCAGTCGTGGCAATGCAGAACCTGGGGTTTCCAGCCGCCGTTCCAGGCGAATTCAGCCGTGGCGTTGGCGAAAAAGGTGAAGCGCCAGTCTTCGTCTTCACCGCCGTAGATGCGCTCCGGATCGAACACCGGATGACCCACCAGATAGATGGTCAGGCCGCAGCTGGGATGGCGGGTTTCGTAGATGGCGAAATCGGTGCCCATGGCGTGGCCGCGCCACATCGGCTCGGCGGGAATCTTCAGGCGACTCCACAACTTGCCGTAGCCCGGCAGGATGATGCGCACGTCGTGGCCCAGGGCCGCCAGAGCCGGTGGCAGGGAGCCCACCACGTCTCCCATGCCCCCCACCTTGATCATCGGAGCGCACTCCGCGGCGGCAAACAGAACCCTCATCCGCTCTTGATCCCTGGTGCGAGCGGCACTCTACGGGCTGCACCTCTGCGCTCCCCCGGCTCAGGGCAGCACCGTCACCGGAGTGCCCACCTGAACCAGCTCGAACAGCTCCTTCACGTCCTCGTCGAACAACCGCACGCAGCCATGGGACACCGCGCCGCCGACGCTGTTACGGTTCGGCGTGCCATGGAAGCCGGACGTGACGCACCCCTTCACTTCCAGATGCTCCTGGCCGTTGAAACCGCGCCGGCCCTTGCAGTCACGGTGGAAACCGATCCAACGCGAACCAAGGGGATTGGTGGGGCCCGGGGGAATGCGCACACCCTTGGCCGGATGCTCCCAGATCGGATCGGCGGTCTTCTCGATCACGCTGAACGACCCCACCGGCGTCTCCCAACCGGGCATGCCCACACCGACGCGGAAACGGCGCACTTCCCGTTCCCCGTCCATCACCGTCAGCAGGCGTTGGCGTCGGTTCAGCACCAGCTGGCGTGCGGCCGGGCTGGCGGTGGCCGTCTCGGAGGGGGGAGAGGCGGCAAGCGATGGCGCCGGCACCAACGCCCCGCTGATGCAGCCGATCATGGCAACGGCCAGGGGCAGGACGGCGCGGCGATACACGGTCGGGAGTCTGTCGGCGTGGGGCTGACACACGATCGTAGCCAGCGAAAAGCTGCCACGAGCTACGTTGACAGCGATGACCGGGACGGTAGGGACGGTTGCATCGGATCGCTGCCAGGACGTCCGCCGCTCTGCTCATGGGTCTGGAGATCACGGCTGCATCGCTTGGGTCGCTGGACCACCATCCCGGCGTTCTCTACAGCTACAAGAACGACGCCGTACCGCCGACCTGCTCAAGGAGCTTCTGGTTACTTCACAAGAGCAAGAAAGTCTGGTTCAGACTCGATGAGAAGGTCCGGGGCCTGGCCATGGAGCCAAGCTTTTACTACAGGGGCCGCAGAATCCTCTACCGGGGCGATCTGATGAAGCTCCCTAAGGAGAAGAGATCGTCGCTGGAAGCCAACAGCATCATCTGGGGCCAGAACCTGGACAATGGTTGGGGACGGGGACCGCAGGGCACCAACTACTACCTCCATCTCTGGACCCGTTGGTCGGTCTTCCAACCCGCCCGTTGCCATCCGGAGTATTTCAGTATGACCCGACAACCGATTCATCCGCCCTGAGGGGGTGGCTCAGGGACAGGCCGTTGGTCCCGTCATCACGTCTGTAATGGCTGATCGTCCAGCCATAGTCCTTCTGGAGCTTCAGAAACATCACCAGTCCCCAATGGGCCTCACGGGCCAGGGGGTCGTGCCCACTGGCTGTGGTCTCCGCTTCCACTCTGGCCAGTGCCGCTGTGAAGTCGAAGGGTTCACCGTGGTCAATGATCTCAATGCAGAATGCCTGGCTGGATCGCTGCAGTGAAAGGTGCACCTGGGGCGGCGCAACCAGGTGGCCGTGGGCATGACGAACGGCATTGGTGAAACCTTCCACAAGCGCGAGCTGTGCCTGCATCCAGAGATCCTGGGGAACGTCAGGGTGCTGTTGTCGTTCAAACCAAGCCAGCACGGCCTCCAGTTGGCCGAGATCGCTATCAACGGACAGTTCGCTTGTCGCTCGCCATGCATCTGCTGAGAAGCCTGGGTTCATGCCGCCCCCGAATCCTTGCTCAGAAGCACAAGGAACGTTTTGGCAATCAGTTTCAGGTCATAGGCCAGACTCCAATTCTGCTGATATCTGAGGTCGAGCCTGATCACATCTTCGAAATCACGGATCGACGACCGGCCACTCACCTGCCATTCGCCACTCAGCCCGGGACGGACATCAAAGCGCTGCCAACTAGGAATGGCATAGCGAAGGACCTCATCGGGTGTGGCTGGCCGGGTTCCGATCAGGCTCATGTCGCCGATCAGCACGTTCCAGAACTGGGGCAGCTCATCAAGGCTGGTCTTGCGCAGGATGCGGCCCACTTTGGTGATTCTGGGGTCGTTGTCGTTTTTGAAGAAGGCCCCCTGGGCCTGGTTCGCCACTGTGGCTTTGAGCACCTCGGCATTGCTGACCATCGAGCGGAATTTCCAGATGCGGAAATGGCGGCCCATCCAGCCGCAGCGAACCTGGCTGAACAGGATCGGCCCCGGGCTGTCCAGACGGATGACCAACGCCATGGGCAGGAACAGCAGCGCCGTGACGCCAAGCCCGATCAGTGCACCACAGATGTCCATGAATCGCTTGAGCCCGGAACGCACCGAGGGGTGCGTCAGGGGGGGACGTTGATCTTCGACGTGCGAGAGCTGGGGGAGCAGGCCCTCGGAATGGGCCGCCACAGGCAACACCTTCTCCAGCCCGGTCATCTGCAGGGCCAGGAACACCTGCCGGTGCAGGCTCCAGGCGCAAAGGGGAACGTCCTGCTCCTTGGCGGTCTTGATGGCGCCCACCAGGGCGCCGATGCCGCTGCTGTCGATGACGGCGGTTTGGCCGAAATCCAGAACCACCTGCCGCAGACCATCCACCTCAGCCAGCCAGTCGGCGAAGCCGGCACGGAAAGCCACCGCTTCGCTGACGGTGAGCCGTGGTGGCAGCTGCAGAAACAGGCTGCCGTTCAGGACGGTCCTGACGAAAGCAGGCTGGGAGGAGGACGGCTGCGCCATCATGTCGGAGAAAAATGGCTCTGGAGACTGCGACACAGGGACTGGGCGGAACTGTCCGTCACATCACTGATCGACGTCTTGAACGGGGCCTCAAGAAAGCGAACCAGATCACCCGGACTCCAGGCAATCGGTACGCCCATTTCCGTCAGCGCCAGGGCAAGTTCCACCTGGTGGTCGTCGACATGCTCCTGATAGCGAACACTGCGTGGCACCAGAATGAAGGGCTGCTGCATCTCATCAAGCAGCAGCACCGTGCCCTCCCCGCAATGGGCAATCACCACCCGTGCCTTGCGAATCAGGGACCGAAAGGTGTCTTCCTTGACCAACCGATAGACCGTGGTACCACTGGGGAGAAAGGTACACGTCCCGTACTGAACAACGATGTCCTCGTTGATCAGCTCCTGCTGGATCAGCAGCTCCACCCACTGCATCAGCCGGTTGAAGGGGAACTGCTCCGTACCGACGCTGATGAGAATCATGATCCGATCGTGCTTTGGACAAGCTCGGCGCGGGGATAACGAAGCTGCAGCTGGGGCCAGTGAACGTAGAGAATATCAAGAAAAGGATGGACAAGTCGTGCCGAAAGACTGAGCGTTTGAATGCGGGTCACGGACTCAATGAACACGGTCTTGCATCCAAACAGTTTACCGATCAGAAGAAAGGGAACAGCAACACCGGCGCCGGTGGAAAGGATCACGTCCGGCCGCTCGCTGCTGATCACCTGCAACGCGAGCCAGAGGTTGCGCAGCAGATTCGGCAGGTTGCGGTTCGTGGGGCTGTGGGCCCAGAGCACCTGCTCCTGGGCCAGGGCCGTTTCGGTGGTGGCGGTTCGAAACGTGACCCAGAGATGGGGATGGCGCTGCCAGAAATCGGCCAGCTGCTGCAGCGCCTTGAAATGCCCCCCTGATGAGCAGACCAGCAGGATCTTCATCGGCTCCGTTCCCCACGCATGCGCCGCTGCTGACTGGCTCCCGTGGAGCGCAGCATCAGACGCTCCAGCCAGCGGTAGGGAGCCTCCGGCAACACCCGCAGCAGGTAGGCGGCCAGAAGCGTGATCAGGGTACGTCGTGGTTCCTCCAGCAGCACCCTCCAGTCGGTGGCCAGAGATTGGTGCAGCAGACGCACGGCCAGCGCCCCATCCCGCTGGCGGGTGGCCCGGCGGGCCAGGTAGCGCAGCTGATAGGCCCGGGCCCTGGAGCCCCATCGGGCGACGAAGTCAGGGTGGGTGGCTTCGGTCTTGAGCAGAACCCGCTCCCAGGAGGCGTACTGCTTCATCAGGTTGGCCGAGAGTCCGCCGTCGCTGATGCGGTAGAGCGTCAGGGCCTCGGGGATGCCCTCGATGCGCCAGTGCGTCTGGAGCGCAATCCGCAGCCAGCACTCGATGTCTTCGGATTGTCGGAAGGTGTCGTCAAAGTAAAAATCTTCCATCTCGCCGTAGAGATTCGCCTCAAAGCGAATGGCAGCAAAGACATCCCGCCGGATCACCACGGCCGAGCCGTTGCCGATCGGATTGCGGCAGAAGACGATCTCCGGCGTGATGCCCTCCAATCGCGGCATCTGGTAGATCCCGATCGGTCTGGAGGTCTCATCGATGAATCCGGAGCGGGAAAAGCTGACCCCCACCTCCGGCCGCGCCTGCAGATGGGCCACATGGCGCTCCACCTTGGTGGGCAGCCACAGATCATCGCTGTCCAGAAATCCCAGGAACTCCCCCTTGGCCTGCCGGATGCCTGTGTTCCGCGCCCCGGCCAGGCCCCGGTTCTGCTGATGCACCACACGGATCCGCGCGTCGGCGTACCCCTGGCAGATCGCCACCCCGTCGTCGGTGGAGCCGTCGTTCACCACCAGGATCTCCAGGTTGGGGTAGGTCTGGCTGAGAACGGATTCCAGGCTTTCCCTCACCGTGGCGGCGGAGTTGTACAGCGGCATCACCACCGAGACCAGGGGGGATTGGCTCATGGCCATGCACTCACAGGCAGGGGGGCGTTGGCGAAGGTCATCATGGCCGTGCCTTGTCGTGGCGGCCACCCAGGCGGCCGAAGGGGACCAGCAGCTGTCGGGCGAAAACGGCCAGGGCCGTCAGCACGGTACGGCGCGGCTGCCGCAGCAGGATCCGCCAATCCGAGCGGAGGGAGCGCAGCATGAAGTCGGTGCCGATGCTGGGGGCACCTCCCAGGCGCAGGGAGCGCCGGGCCAGGTAGCGCAGGTGGATGGCCTGGGCCGTGGCGAAGTGGCGCGCCACCAGCTCGGGCGCATAGCGACGGGCCTCTTGGATCAGCCGCAGCCAGCCCTGCTCCATGCGCTGCAGGCTCGAGGACAGTCCCCCGGCCGAGGTGCGGTAGTAGGTGAGCACCTGCGGCAACCCGGCGATCGGCCAACGGCCATCGCAGGCCACCCGCAGCAGCCATTCCAGATCCTCGGAATAACTCATGTCGGCGACGAATCCGCCCACCGCTTCGAACACCTGCCGCCGCAGCACCCAGTTGGAGGTGGTGTTGGTGGGGTTCTCACAGAGAAAATCCACCGGCCGATGCGATGGCCGGGGCAGGGCCGCCAGCAGGCCGGTGGGTGTTCCCCCAGGGGACAGGAACGCGACGCGGGCGAAACTCATGCCGACATCAGGATGATTGGCGTGGTGCTCCACATGCAGGCGCAGTTTGTCTGGATGCCAGAGGTCATCGGCATCGAGGAAGGCGATCAGGGGTGCACGGCTGAGGGCCACCCCGCGATTGCGGGCCATCGAGACCCCGGCGTTGGCCTGGCTCACCAGGTGCACCCGGGGATCGTCCCCGAACAGGCACGACACGATCGCGAGGCTGTCGTCGCTGGAACCGTCATCCACGGCGATCAGTTCCCAGTTGCTCAGGCTCTGGTTCTGCACGGAGCGCAGGGTTTGCTCGAGGTGCGGCGCCGCGTTATAGATCGGAACCACCACGGCAATGGCCGGTCCGTCCAGCTCGGCTGACTCTGGAACAGGTGGTGCGGTCTCGTGGTCATCAATGTTCGCCATCCTGGCGGCTACGACGTATGGCTGGTGCGGTGGCCACCTTGAAGCCGACGCAAGATGGCCCTGATACGCCCCATCAGGGTGATGCGGATCATCCGCAGGCGTTTGGCGTAGTAATCGAACTTGTTGATCGTTGGCGGCTGACCTTCCTGGAAGTGGTTCAGCTGGCGCGCAGGCAACAACTTGGATGTCCAGTCGACCGAGTTGATATGGCGAAACTGTTCATGGCCAAAACGGGCCTGAAGCTTTTCTTTGATCTGGTCAGGAGTGCGGTAAGGGTAGTGGCGATTGTAGAGACGCTGCGAGCAGGCTTTGGTGAGTCCATCGGGCCACTGTGGGGCCAGTGCCTCGTTCCAGGGTTGATCGGGCTGGTTGCGGAAGAAGCGGTATTCCCGCCAATTGGCTGAGTAGTAGAGACGACGCTCGGTGATGGGTCGGTTGGTTTCCAGCTTCTCGGACGCCCAGTTCTTGTAATCGGCATCCGTGTAGTAGAACTGAAGATTCCAGGCCGTCACGAAGTCAGCTTTTTCACGGTTGGCCTTGGCCAGCACCTGCCGGGGGTCCCCTTCGAGGAACTCATCCCCATCGAGCCGCAGCCACCAATCCCGATCACCCAGTTCGTGGTTGTATTTGTTGTAGACGACCGAGCGCATCCCATCTCGAAAGGGCACCAGGAGCTGCTCTTCAATCACAATCGCTGGATATTGCTTCGCCAGGGCGTTAACGGTTTCCCACGTGCCATCCGTACTGCCGTTGTCAAGAACAAAGATGCGATCGCAGAACGTCAGCGCATGAACCAGACAATCAGCAATGACATCGCCCTCGTTCTTGATCAGGCAGATGGCGTAGATCTTCACGAGGCAGTCAGGCGGGCGGACGTCAGGGATGGCTCTGATGGCACCCATGGCACCACGAACGAGATCCAGGCCTGCGGCGGGGGCAGCGAGGCTCGAAAGCTTCAATCACCATAACCGCGCGCTGACCGCGCCCTCAACGGCATGACAATGTTGAAGCCTCAGGCTTGCGACGGTGGCTTACAGGCTTGCCGGCTGAGTGATCTGAATCCTTCGCAGCAGCCGATGCCCCATCATCAGGTAGATCGGCTGCAGCGTGAGATGGGCCGCAGCCACGGCCACGGCCACGCCCAGGGATCCCCAGATCGTGCCGATCAGGATGGCCACGGTGAGGGCCACGGTGAAGGCCAGGTTCCAAAGCAGATCCACCTGGGGCAAGCCCACGGCTCGGAACAGCATCGAGGAGGCGTTGGCAAAGGGACGTGACAGGGCCGACAGGCAGATCAGCATCAAGATCGGCACGGCACCCTCCGTCACCCACTTCTGCCCAAAAACAATCGGTACATAGATAGGGGCCAGGGTGCATTGGACCGCCACAACGGGTACGATCACTTTGGTGATGGTGAGCAGATTCTTGCTGAAGCGTTGCTTCAGTTCGGCGGGATGGCCTCTGACGTCACAGAAGTCGGAGTAGATGGAGACGGACAGGGCATTGATCACACTCAGGCTCAGGCCCAATCCCGCGTTGAAGGCGAAGTAGTAAACCCCAAGCGCTTTGACACCGATGAACCGACCGATCAGCAGATAGTCCACATTCTCTCGGAAGGTGTTGAGCATCTCCACACCCAGGATGCGACTGCCGAACCCGAGCACGGATTTCCAGCGCTTGAGCGTTAAGGTCATGACAGGCCGCCAGGGCTCGAAGTGCAACATCATGGCGACCCAGACGGGAGCCACCAACAGCTTGGGCAGCACAATCGCCCACATGCCCATGCCCATGAGTGCAAAGATCCCCGTCAGCAGGTTGTCGGTGACAACGGCTGCGAGGTTGGTCATGCTGTAGAACTTCAGCCGATTCTGCCTGCGCACCAAAGCCGTCTGGACCATGGAGAGTGGGTAGATCAGATAGCTGAAGCTCACCACGATGATCGGCAGGATGAGCGCGTTGTCTTTATAAATGCTTGCAAAGATAAACGAACCAATGATCTGCACGAGAAAGAGGCTGAAGCCGATCATCCAGTTCAGGCTCCATGCCGTCTGGCAGATCTCCTGGACATCCTCCTCATCGGCCTGCACGATCTTGTCGCCGATACCGTTGCGTGTGAAGACCTTGACAAGTTCGCCGGACGTCAACACGATGGCGGCCAGGCCGTAGTCCCTGGGGCTCAGCAGCCTGGCCAGCAGAACCGTGGCCAGCAGCCGTGAGACGCGAATTCCCAACTCCCCGACGCCCATCCAGCCGATGTTGCGGATGAATCGATCCTTCGGGATGAACCGTTTCAGGCTGCTGAGCAGGCGCATCAAGGGCTAACCCCACGCGTCCGAGCTGTCATTGGACAGCCTCCTGCCACTGGATGGTTCATCATCGCATCAAAGCTGCTTCTTGCTGGTTGGATGGTTGATTCACGATACGGGCAGAACCTCAGGCTGGAGGGGGCCTTTCTTCTCCTGCAGGGCCATTCCCATGATCAACATTCCTGGCCAAAAGAGGTACACAAGAATCTCGAGGTTCTCGCCAAATGTGTACATAAAGAGTAGAATGATGATTCCCAGTCCAGCTGAGCCAAGTTGATAGCGGGAACTAGCTGCACGGCGCAAGAGATCAAGCCCTGTAACCAACATGGGAACAGCCAGAGCGACGAAGCCAACAATCCCCTTCACAAAAAGAACCCCAGCCCAGGTGTGATGGGAGCCAATGGCCATGTACTCAACCAGGTGGGGGCCGCCCTCGACAACACCATGCCCCCAGATCGGAGCTTCTGTCTCCCAGCGATGGAACGCAATTCGCTTTAACGCAAACCGAACACGCGTAGAGCCAGCCCGAGCGCCTTTAAAGCCTTCCCAGTAATCACTGATGGCAGTAAGAATGGAGGTGGCGAAGATACCACCAAGATAGGATACAACTCCAAGAGATATCAGCATAGACGGTTTGCGGAGCCTGGAAACCACCGCCGTAACGGTTGGGATCAAGATGATGGCAAGCTGGGCAAGGCGCGACTTGCAGACGAAGCACATGACGATCGAGCCAATGATGCCGAGAACCTTCCATTTTCGATCCTTTTCCAGCAGACATATCATGAAGTTGATATTTCCAACAAAACCAAGGGCTGGCCCCCAAGGGGAGAAGAGCCGCCAGCGAAGGTCACCGGTGCTACCGTCAATCTCGTAGAGTGGAACATCAAAGAATTCATTTCCTGGGCCACCGACGGCTCTCAGTGGCGAGACATAGAGCACTTCTGGCAGGCCCAGATGCGGGGTTAGCAGAAGAAGCGGCATGATCAGGAGCGTATGAAAGCCCACGATGCAAATGGCACGTGTAGGAATGCTGCTCCGAATCGGCAGAGCTCCCGCCAGTGGATAGAGAGCCAGGGCGGCCCAGCCTTTGGCCCAACCAATCGTGGACTTGATGATCGCTCCAGTCCCGAGGTTGAAGTTGACATGTCCAGCAATCAAGGCAACTTCCATGATGATCATGCCGATGATCCAAAGCCAGATCACAGGTGATATGGAAATCTCTTCATTGTCCTCTGGGTGATCCATTCGGGCCAGGATCTTGATCAGCAGGCAACCAAGAAGTAGCCAGCACAGTACGGATCCCACAACATAGAGTCCACCGACGAGCCAGATAGGATAGGTACAGACAATGGACCACCAGACCAATCGTTCAGGCCAATTTCTCGGCCGAAGATCATCCTCAGACTGGAATGCCTTTGAAAGAAGCGTTTTAAGTCCCAATGAAGACCCCTTGTTATGTAGAAATCCAATTGGCAACTCGTTTGATCCAAGGCTTGCGAATCCATAGGATCCAAAGACCTACAGTCGTAAGGATGGAACCAAATGCTGAACCAGCAAGCACCAAGGTTCGTTTCGGTGACGTAGCTTTTTCTGGCAAGGATGGCTCAACAGCAATCTGAATCAGCGGGAAAGCTGCAAAGATGTTCGCCTGACCAAGATCCAGTTTGGCCAATGTGGATGCAAAAACTGCTTCTGCGATCTGTTCATTCCGCTTAAGGTTCTCCAACGAAGACTGTCTCTGGGACATCAGCCTGAGTCGCCCCTCCAGAGAGCTGATCTGCTGATCAAGCTTGCGAACCTGTGAAGCTGCACCAGACGCATCTGACTGGTAGTTCACCAAGTTCTGGAAGAGTGAATCGCGGCCCGAACTGGCACCAGTCAACGCCAGTTTTGTGAGAGTCTGGGTCGATGGAGGGCGACCGAGCAGCTCTGTGGCACGCTGATTCATTGCCTGTCTGGCAGACTCTTGCCGCTTGATCTCTTTGAGAATCCGAGGATTATTGCGGCCGAACTTAGACAGTTGGACCTTGAGTATAGACGTGGCTTCGCTGTAGTCCTTCACATTTTGTTGGAAGATCTGATCAACCTGCAACTTGAACGCATCTGCGGCCTCTGAAGGAGACAGTCCCAGGCTACGACTCAACTTCTGCAATCGACTCTCAGCCTGTGATTGCTGAGCAGCAAGTTCGGCTCTCTGTTTGCGTAGCTGCTCAATATTAGCCGACAGGATTTCAACCTGTTCGATAGAAGTGAGGCCAGACTGGCGCTTGTATGCAGAAACTTGTTTTTGCGCCGTCTCAAGCTTCTGCTGGGTTTCCAGCAGAATCTCCTGTGCTGGACCCTGCCGCTGCTCGATCTCGCTGACACGGAGCTCATTGAGACGCTCTACCATGGCGTCATGCAACGCATAGGCACGCTTGCGTGCATCTAAGGGAGATGGACCGGTGGTGTCAATCTGCATCAGCGTTGTATTATCAATGTTCTTAATGCGAGGCTTGGCGAAATCCGCCTTAGGGATATTCGCAATCTTGGCAGCCCTTGCTAAAACCTGTTCGCTAACGAAGATGTATTCATAGTTGGCACGAGGATCAAAGGTTGCCAAGCCGAGGGATTCGTTCGATGCCGTGGCTTGACCAATCTCAGGCAGGCTTAAATTCACAGCGTTGGCGCTTCCAGGTAGGACCAAAGCCCAGGAACTGGTATAGACAGGCTTCGCAAGTGCGAGATACAGAATACTGGTACCCCATATCAAGCCATTCGTGCAAGTGGACACGAAAAGATAGCGACTCCAGCGAAGCTTGTCGGTTCGACTCAGTCTTTTCCACCACCCCTTTGGATCGGGTACCTTCAACCCAGGAATATTTCGGAACTGTTCAGCAAACAGTCGTGTCGCCTTGCCCAAGGGTTCTTGCACGGCCTGCACCTTAGGCTTGATTCTTCTGATGAACGGTGGAGAGTCTTTCACTCGATTCTAGGGAATACTGCGATCATAAATCAAAACAGCTGGATTCAGAAACTGAGTAAAAATGCCAAGGACAGCCTGGAAGTTGGTCATCTTGGAGTCGTAACAAGCAACACCATCGTCTGCCATGAGATAGGGGTTGTTGGCGTTGTCTGTAGATGAGCGAAGAAGATCTTCTACTCCCCTTTCGTAGGCAGTCGTCTTGCCCGAGATCCTTTCTGTTCTCACCAGGATGGCTCGGCGTCGCGCATTGGTGACCATGGTTCCACCAGCACAGTTGGCCGAGATAACCGCATGGGAGAGACGAGATCCATAGGGAAAATTCCTGGCCTGAGTGCCAATACCAGCAACAGAGTTTCCAGCTGCAGGGACGGTCAGATTGGAAATGTTAATTTCAACTTCAGCGGGCGTAATCTGAGAAGGGCGAACGATGAGTGGATTGACGGTACCGGTGTCCGGAACAATGACTTGATCACCGGCAATGAGTGGGATGTCGTTAAATGGTTCTCCCGTGAAAGCACCGGACATGTCAATCACTTGCCTTTTCGAACCTCGTTTCACCTGGATCGCGGCGACATCGGCCGTTGGAGTAATGCCTCCTGCACGACGGAGGGCCGTGGTGAGCATCCGATTGAGCGGGGCTTGCCCCGAAAGTTGAACAGGAGTCTGGGTCTGCTCGACGTCACTCAACTCGTTGATCAATAACCGGCCAGGCTGAAAAGCGGAACCAATGACAAAGACCGGGACAGGTGCCCATTGGATGACGCTCAGACTGACCCTGAGAAAAGATGGCTGAAAAAAGCCTTGTTGCACCAGGGCTTGAAAAACACGCTTCTGAAGCTGTTCCGGCTCAAGACCCACAGCATAGATGCCCTTGGAAAAGGGAAGCTCAAGCTCTCCGTTCAGATTGATCTCAAAGATTCCACTGAACTCCTCCCCTTCCGGAATGGTCAACTTGACCCGATCTCCTGGTGAGATCGGTAAAGCCCATGCCGATCCTGAAGTGCCAACAAAACAAGCCACTCCAAGAAGCCATGATTGAAGTTTCGACATCAGTGTCGATCTAGGGAAGATTCCTTGATTGACTTCATCACTCAAGCTTAGCGTGTCAGTAGTGGTGAGCTAAGGGCTTTAACCCGGCGCGATTGCCGATCCTTCACTCAATCGCTTGATGATTCCTGTCGCCTGAATCCAGGACCGGTTCAACGTGTGTCCGCCTTGCCCTTGGCTGGTCTGTCAGTCTTCGGTGGTGTCGGCGCCTCCCAAAGTTCCCAATATCCAAGCCTAGCCCTGCGCAGTCGTTCCGTGCGTGCCGACTATCCTGTTCATTCCCTTAAGTCTTTGGCCAACGGGCGCGACGGCACCGGGGTGCTTTCTCCGCCATTGACTCCAACGCTGACGGCGAGGCTAGGACCTGAGTGGCTCACAGCAGCTGTGGTCTGGCGGGCTTGGCCACGTCGCAGGGATGGCCTGCAGGTGGTGATGCACGCCATCTCAACGCTACTGGCGATGGCGTGGCACCTGCCAGATCCGGATTCAAGCTGAACCATTGGGTGAGCCCTGGCCCTCTCCCCGAGCCTTGCGTGACACGCTTTGATGAACTCTCGCCACACTCCGAGGAGTGAGTGATGGCTTCCGTTGCCTGATGTCAGCTCCGAGGGCCTTGCCTGACGGCTTTACTGCAACATCGAACGACCATAATCTAGACTTGACCATCAAACTTAATCATGTTACCCCCGGGCACCGGCAAACCCCAAGAGACAAACTATAGAAATCACCGGAGTCCTGTCAGATTTGGCGGCCACTTTGGCCAGCATGACGAGTCTGAATCACAATGCTGAGCTAAATTGGTAAGGCAGGTCCCTGAAGGTACGATGGTTAACATTGTCATTGTGGCAACGGCGAATTATCTTTGGGGAGCGGCGGTCACCGTTCGTTCTGCTTTGGAGGCTTGTAGTACGACCCTTAATGTCTATGCCATTTGCGTTGATCTATCCCTCGAGGATAAGCAGAGCCTTTCCAATTCCTGGCAAGCTCCCAACCTTGGCACAATCAGCTTCATCGATTTCGATTTAGAGCGGGTCAATAACTTCCGCAGCACTCTGCTTGTCAAGAGCAAATCTCCCTATGCCCGTTTCTTTATCCCAGAATACCTGGCGGATGTTTCCCGCTGCATTTACTTGGATACAGACTTGATCGTTTGTTCGGACCTGCTCGAGCTGCAGACTCTTGATCTGCAGGGTAAATCCAGTGCTTGCGTTATTGATGGTGGTATCGACACTCCACAGCAGCAGCAGCGCCTGCGTGACAAGTTGAAGTTAGAGAACCCTCAGCAGTACTTTAACTCAGGAGTGATAGTCATGGATCTGGAGGCGTGGAGACGCCATGAGATCCAGGCGAAGGCTTTGGTGGTTGCACAGGATAACTATGATTTGCTTGACCAAATGGATCAGGATGCTCTGAATATTGTTTTGGCTGGCGACTGGGTGGTTCTCGATCCGAAATGGAACACCACCAAGGGCAAAGCCGATGCCAACTTTTCAGACGGCATCATCCATTTCCTCGGGAAAGTCAAGCCGTGGCATGCTGATTATGCCGCAAACTTTCAAGATCGATGGTTTGCACTGCTGGACCGCACTGCCTTTGCTGGTCAGCGTCCGGTTCAATTGTTTGGTATAGGAGCGGCCTATCGTAAGTTTGTCCGTTCTGTTCCTACCTTGGAGATGGTGAAGGGGAAACTGCGACGCCTCGTTCGATCTTCCTGATTCTGTCTGTGCTGCCAGGCTAGACGTGTTGATCGCTGATGGCCTGGCTTGCTCGACCTGCCTGGCCCCTTCAGCCGAGAGGAATCCAGGGCTTGCGGCTCACAACAAGTCTTCTGATTGGTTGCCGGTCCTGCATAGGTCGCGTCGAGAGGGCGACCCGTTCCATCCCATCTTTGCCTTTTGAGCTGGGCTGATAAGATGAGAATTGATGGCTAGCTCCTGCTTCGCTCTGGATTCAAGCATCAAGCGTTAGATGGCTCAAGACCGTTTTCATCACTGTTCTCTTCTTCTGCCTTCCCCCGTGCGCATTGGCCTGATCAACGCCTACAGCACCCTGAATCTGGGGGATGCAGCCATCTACAGTGCCTTTCGTAAGTTGCTGCCTGATGTAGAGCTGGTGGGTTGCGTTCAGGATGAACATCCCGATGCCACCCTTGGGGTCACGTTCTTGCCTGAACGTCCCAGGAACTGCGCGGTCTATGTCAGCGTTGGGGGAGACATCTTTAATAACTCGCGTGAATGGTTTGTTACCAAGGCGTTCCTCAAGAATCTGGCTGAACTGAGGCATAGCCCGAAGCACACCATCCTGTTCGGCCAGTCGATTCCACGCTCCTGCCACGGCCTCAGCTTTCTCCTTTTGCAGCGCTATTTCAAGCGCCTGGCGGCTGTCTGTGTGCGGGATGCCGAAAGTTTCGAGCGACTTTGCGCCGCAGGGGTGCAAGCACGCTTGTCGTATGACATTGCCTTTGTGCTGGAGAATTCCCCCTTGGCGGAGGCCACAGCCCGGCAATGCCTGGATCGGTTAGGGATTGATCCGTCCCAGGCGGCCGTGCTCTCCGTGCGTGGTTTCGACAGCATGTACGGCCATGACAATGGGGCCTTCGTTGCCAAAATCTCGCAACTCAGCGTTGAACTTACAGGAGCCGGACTGAGACCGATCGTGTTGATCCAGTCGGGCGCCTATGGCTCTGACAATGATCTCGAGGTGGCCGCCGCCATCCAGCAACGGGCCCCCGGCACGGCCATCCTGAACCCGTTCGTCACCGATGCGGCAGTCCCGAGCTGGCAGCTGGCGATGGCCCTGTTCGCTCTGGTCGACAGCGTGATTGCCGTTCGGTTTCACACGGCGGTTCTCGCGCTGGCGGCTGGCCGGGTTCCTTATCATTTGCATTATTCCAACAAGGGCAGGGACCTCTGCCGGCGTCTCGACCTACCCGGCTGTGATCTGGCCAGCCTGGATCCTTCCTCGGCGCTGGAAGCGATTCTGGCCAACCGCGGGCGCCCGTTCGACCATCGCCCCGTGCGTGAACAGGTGCGCAGCGATTTCCAGTGGTGCCTCGATCAACTTCCCGACGCGATCTGACGGTCGACGCCGGGCCCCTCGGATCCCCTGAGCTAGATTGTTTTATCTAGCCGTTCAAGGATGTACGGGCTTGTCAACCGGGCCATCCAGCAGATGGTGACCACCCACCACGGCGAGGCGGTGTGGCAGCGCATCAAGGAACGTGCCGATCTCCAGGATCTGGATTTCTTTTCAACGTACCAAGCCTATCCCGACGACGTGACCCATCGTCTGGTGGCGGCGGGCAGCGCGGAACTTGGCCTCTCAGGTGATCAGATCATGCAGGCTTTTGGCGAGTATTGGATCACTTACACGGCCACAGAGGGCTACGAACAGCTTCTCGAGAGCACGGGGGAAAGCCTGCCGGACTTCCTGAATCAACTCGACAACCTGCACGCCCGTGCTGCCGTGTCCTTTCCTGCCCTGCAACCGCCCTCCTTCCGTTGTGTGCACAGTGCCGATGCGTCCATGCAACTGGAGTATCGATCCAAGCGCCAAGGCCTGGCCCCGATGGTCACCGGGCTGCTTCACGGCCTTGGGAAGCGCTTTGAAACCCCCCTTGAGGTCAAACAGATGGCGTCTCGCGACCGGGGCGATGCCACGGACCTGTTCCAGATTCGCCTTTCACCGCCATCCGATTCAGCTGCCGGGCTGCCGGATGACGGCATGAAGCACGAATGAAGCTTCGTCGTTTCTGATGGTGCCGTCCGTGCCCATACCAGACCATCTTCTCGATCCTCTGTTTCCTTTTCATCTCATCGTTGAGCGTGAGCTGAGAATCTGTTCCGCCGGTTCTGTCCTGCGTCGCATCCTTCCGGTCCCGGAACTGTTGGGGCAACGCCTCGACGACCACTTTCTGCTTTTACGCCCTGATGTGCCCATGGACTTTTCCAGTCTGGGTGATTGCACAGGCCGCCATGTGATTCTCAAGTCCGTCGCGATCCCGTTGCAACTGAAGGGTCAGATCTGTTGTCTTGATGAGAAGGAACAGCTGCTGTTCGTGGGTACACCCTGTCTGCTGCAGCTGGAGGATCTCAAAGCCCTCGGACTCAAGATCAATGACTTTCCTTTGCACGACTCCTTGGTTGACTTTCTTTTCCTGTTGCAGGCCAGGAATGTGGCGCTCCGGGAAAGCCAGCAGCTCAACGAGATCCTGACGACGCAGCGGGGGGAGTTGCGGGAGTCGACCCAGCGTCTGTCCACGCTCAACGCGGAGCTGCAGATGGCGAAGCAGGCTGCCGAAGAGGCCAATGCCGCCAAGGATACGTTTCTGGCCACGATGAGCCACGAGATCAGAACCCCGATGAACGCCATCATCGGCATGGCCGGCCTGCTGCAGGATTCCCAGCTGAAGCCCGTGGAGCGGGAGTATGTCGAGATCATCAACAGCAGCACCGATTCCCTGCTGACGATCATCAATGACATTCTCGACTTCTCCAAGATCGAATCCGGTGCCATGCAGCTGGATGAACAGCGCTTCGACCTGCGGATCTGCATCGAAGAGGCCCTCGATCTGAGTGTGTCTCGCCTGCTGGACAAGGAGGTGGAACTGATCCTGGACATCGATCCCAGCCTGCCTACCGCCGTCATTGGCGATCTCACCCGTCTGCGCCAGATCTTCTGGAATCTGCTGAGCAATGCGGGCAAATTCACCTCCCAGGGGGAGATTGTCGTCACGGTGTCAGCGGAGCCCCAGGTCGCTGAGGCCGGTCAGCCGACCCCCTGCCGGTTCACGTTTCAGATCCGGGACACCGGCATCGGCGTGTCCGAGGCGCTGATTCCCCTGCTGTTCGAACCCTTCCGTCAGGCCGATCCCTCCACGGCGCGGCGTTACGGCGGCACGGGCCTCGGTCTGGCGATCACCCGTCGTCTGTGCGAGTTGATGGGGGGAGCCATCAGCCTGGCCAGCCAGGAGGGCGTCGGCAGTGTCTTCACGTTCAACGTGCTGCTGCATCTCGATCCGGCCGCTCCGGCGGGCTGCAACGCGGGGCTGCACCCGGTTCCGGCGCCGGAGGCGGCCGCCATCCTGCTGCTGATCGCCAATCCCACCCTCCGAGCCCTGCTGCACAAACAGCTGGGCTGGATGGGGCTGCCGGTGATCGCTCCCGATCTCTGCCAGCTCCCCATGCGGGTCGCCCACCCCGAGATCGCCGCTAGCGAGGCTGGGGCCGTGGTCATCGATGGTCGTCTGCTTGGCTGCGAAGGGGAGACATCTCCGCCGCCGTTTCTGCAGGATCCCTTGCTCCGGGCGCGCCCCTGGATCGTCCTGGCCGACCGGTGCAAGGTGTCTGAGCTGTCGTCGCTCTCCGTGACGCCTCCCGTGATGCTCACCAAGCCCGTGCGACTGGAGCAGCTCCGACTGGCCCTGACCCAGCAACTGCAGAGTCCAGCGGAGCGGCGGCTGTCCGGGCCGCCCAACCTGGCGGCCGCGCCTGCTTCGGACGGCAGTTCCCATCGCCTGGCCGATCGGTTGCCGCTGCGGCTGCTCGTGGTCGATGACATCCCCGTGAACCGCCAGCTGGCTGTTCAGTTGCTGCAGCGTCTGGGCTACCAGGCTGTTGCCGTGGCTTCGGGCTCAGAGGCGATCGCCGCCGTGCGGCACACCCCATTCGAGGTGGTGTTCATGGATGTACAGATGCCGGAGTTGGACGGCTATGCCACCACAAGGGCCATCCGACGGCTGCCGGCTCCGTTCGTCCAGCCCTGGATCATCGCCATGACGGCCCATGGCCGTCCGGAGGATCGCCAGGCCTGCCTTCAGGCCGGCATGGACGACTTTCTGGCCAAGCCGATCGTGCCTGCCCAGCTCACCTATGCCCTGGAGCACTACCACCCCCGCGCCCAACCCGAGGCTCCGGCGGGGGGAGGGGACGACCCGATCGATGCTGCCGCCTGGGAGGAGCTGGCCCAGGCCATGGGGGACGGGGCGGCGGCCGTGCTCCAGGAGCTCATCGACCTCTTCCTTGATGACGCCATGCGTCTCGTCTCGGCGCTGGTGATGGCCCACCAGTACCACGATGCCCCCGCCATGATCGCGGCCGCCCATACCCTGCGCTCCCCCAGCGCCAGCCTCGGGGCCCTGCGCCTGGCCGGCCTCTGCGCTGAGGTTGAGGAGAGCCTGCGCTCCGATCCGGAACTGTGGCCCCAGGTCAGAGTCGACCAGCTGCTCGTCGAGGCTGGACGGGTGAGCGAAGCCCTGCGGCAGCGCCGTCCTGTGCAAGCCTGATCCCCATGGATGGCAGCTCCGCACCGATCACGGTCCTGCTGGTGGATGACGACCGCATCCATTCCCGCATTCTCGAGGTGCGACTGCGGTCGCAGGGGTATCAGATCCTGGTGGCGGATTCGGGCGAGGCGGCGCTTGTTCAGGCTCGCCTCTGCCCCCCCACGGTCATCCTCTGCGACTGGCTGATGGACGGCATGAATGGCCTGGACGTCTGCCGGGCCTTCAAGGCGGAACCGGCCCTGGAATCGGCCCACTTCATCCTGCTGACCTCCCGCTCGCGTGTGGAGGACCGGGTGGAGGGGCTGGACTGCGGCGCTGACGACTTCCTGTCCAAACCGGTCGATCCCGACGAGCTGCTGGCCCGGGTTCGCTCCGGCATCCGCCTGCACCAGGCCAATGAACGGCTGAAGCTGCTGGCGAGTGAGTTGCACCAGCAGAAGCGGCGGCTGGATCAGGAGCTGGAGGAGGCGGCCAGTTATGTGCGATCCCTGCTCCCTGAGCCCATGGGCGGTGCGGTGCGGGCGGACTCCCGTTTCGAGCCCTGCCATGAACTGGGCGGTGATTCCTTCGACTTCTTCTGGCTGGATGACGACCACTTCGTCATCTACCTCGCCGATGGTTCCGGCCATGGCCTGGCGGCGGCCTTCCCCTCGATCTCCGTCCACAATCAGTTGCGCTCCCGCTCACTGCCCGTTGATCTGCGGGATCCGGCTGCGGTGCTGCAGACCCTGAACGCCGGGTTTCCGATGGAGCGTCACCAGGGCCGGTACCTGACGCTTTGGTACGGGGTCTATCAGCTCTCCAGCCGAACCCTGCGCTTTGCCAGTGCGGGCCACCCCCCAGCCCTGCTGTGGAATCGTACCGGGGCGTTCCCCTGCCATTGGCTCAAGGGTCAGGGCATGGCCGTGGGGCTGTTCGACGATTCGACCTATGGCACCGAGAGCCTGGAGGTTGGTGAGGGGGCCTGTCTGCTGGTCTACAGCGATGGCCTCTATGAAGTGCCCCGGCCCGGTGGAGTGATGGGGACGTTGCCCGAATTCATGGAGCTGGTGGAGCAGTGCCGCGGTCTTCTCGCTGATGACGATGGCCTCGATCGGTTGCTGTCCCAGATCCACGATGTCACGGACAATGCACCCTTCACCGATGACTATTCCGTGATCCGCGTCCTGCTGTCCTGATCTCTGGCGGACTCCCTTAGGGATGCAGCGATGGCTTCAGGTGTTTGAAGGATCGGCCGAAAGGAGAGCGATGCACGACTCGCTGTTCGGGACAATGGTGAACACCTTCTCGGTGCCGGTGAGCTCCAGAACAATGCGCACCTGGCTGCACAGACCGCAAAGAAACAGTTGCTTCCCTTGTTCCCTGACGCGCTTGAGCACGGACACCAAGGCGCCGAATCCGCTGCTGTCCATGAAGTCAATGCCCTGACAATCAATCAGGATGTTTCTGGGCTTCTCTGCCAGAATCGAACCAACCGATTGCCGCAACTCCGCTCCACTCAGGGCATCAAGCAGGCCCAAGGGTTTCAGGATGGAAAGATCATCCACACATTGAAGCTCAAATTCTACTGATCTTACCATTGCTTCTACGTGGGCCCTTCCGCTGGGGGGTCGTGGACCGTGACTTGTCCCGGCTGAAGCGAGCCCATCGGCCCCACCGCTACAGTTTATGAACAGGCCGGCCGCCTCCACAGCGAGATTCATGGTCACGATCGAAGAGCTCCGTCGCCAATCCCTTCCCTTTGTCGCCGCCGATCAGGAAGGGCTGATCGTGGAGATCAATGATCTGTTTGAGTCCATCTACGGTTGGACATTGGATGATCTCATGGGCCAATCCCTCTCCATGATTCTGCCAGCCGCTTATCAGGATGCGCACCACCTGGGCTTCTCCCGTTTCCAGATCATTGGTGAGTCCCAGATCCTCAACCATCCCCTGGAGCTGATGACCATCTGCAAAGACGGGCAAGCCATCAACTCCGAGCACTTCATCGTGGCCGAGCGACGGGGGGAGAGCTGGGTGTTCGCGGCAACCCTCCGTCCGCTGGCCTGAGGCGGCGATGCCGGATCAGAACCTGGTCGCCCAGCTACGGACCACCCTGGGGAGGCTGGAATCGGCCCTGGGAGCCGTTGAAGAGGCCCTGGCCTTCACCGATCTCGACGGCATCGTGGAATGGACGAATGCCTCGTTCGACCGCTTTGTGGGCCTGTCCCGCCTGCAGAGCCTCGGCCATCCCCTCGACAGGATCCTTCCCAGGCACCGCCATGGCGAGCTGACGGAATCCGGAGAGACGCAGCCGTTCTGGGGTTCGGCTTCCGAAGGGACCATCACCTGGGAGTTGCTGCAGGCGCCGCCCCGGCGCGTCATCGCCGTGTCCTGGGCCACCGTCAATCTGCCGGCCAAACCGTCCCTGGTGTTCACGTTCAGGGATCAGAGCGCGATCGTCCAGGCCCAGGACCGGTTGATCGACGCCCGGGATCAGCTGGAGGAGCAGGTGGCCCAGAGAACGCTGGAGCTGCAGCAGGCCCGCGATGAGGCGTTGGCGGCCAGCCAATCCAAAACCCGGTTTCTGGCCACCATGAGCCATGAGATCAGAACGCCGTTGAACGCCGTGATCGGCATGACGGATCTGTTGCTCAGCAGCTCCATGGATGCGGAGCAACGAGAGATGCTCACAACGATTCATGACAGCGGCGCCTATCTGTTGGGTCTGGTCAATGACATCCTGGACATCTCGCAGATCGAAGTTGGGAAACTCCAACTCAATCCCAGGAGCTTTGATCTCCATTCTCTACTCCATGACCTCGCGGCACTGTTCCAGCATCAGGCGTCCACCCGAGGCCTCAGCCTGCAGCTCCAGGTGGCTCCGGACACACCGCGGTGGCTGATCGGCGATGACCTCAAGCTGCGGCAGATCCTGTTGAATCTGCTGGGCAATGCCTGCAAATACACCAATGTGGGCGAGATTCATCTCAGCGTTGAGGCGTTGCGACGGCAGGACAGCGACGTGACGCTCCTGTTCCGTGTGTCCGATACGGGCATTGGCATTGCCGCCGAGACCCTGCCGTTCATCTTTGAGGAATTCATCGGCCATTCCAACCCGGGCCAGACCCAACAGAGCGCCGGGCTGGGCCTCGCCATCTGCTCCCGTCTTTGCCAGCTGATGGGGGGGGACATCTCCGTGGCGTCCACCCTGGGTACGGGCAGTTGTTTCTCCGTTGAGCTTCCCTTCGCGTTGGCGGAGCCGGCCCCTCAGGAGGCCATCAAGACCGACCCCGCTGAAGGTGTTGACTCTGGGATCCGCATCCTGGTGGCCGATGACAACCGCGTCAATCAGCGGGTGTTGGAGTTGATGCTGGCCCGATTGAATCTCAGCGTGGAGTCGGTGGGGGACGGGCAGGCGGCTGTCCAAAGCGTCAGGGACGGCCCGTTTGATCTTGTGATGATGGATGTGGCCATGCCCGGTCTGGATGGCTTGGCGGCCACGCGCCAACTGCGACGTGAGGGCTTTACGGAGACGTACATCATTGCCCTGACGGCCTATTCGTTTCACTCCCAACGCGAGGCCTGCGAGGCGGCTGGGATGAACGACTTTCTCTCCAAACCACTGCGTTTTGCCGACCTCTGTGACGCCCTGAAGCGTTACCGCGACTGGCGCGGGGCCCGGGTGTCACGGCAAGGCTTGGGCAGGCGGTAGGTTGGAAAAACGAGGACAGGGACGAGTGATCAGAGCGGAGGTCGTCTCCACATCGAAGGCCAAGATGGCCAGGGACGGCTTTCTCTTGGCCCTCGGGATCATGGCGATCGCCAGTACGGCCCTGACCATCACCTATCGGGTGGCTGAGCGCACACTTTTCACGACCATCCAGGAGCGACTGCGTGATCTGGCGTTGTTCACCGCATCGGAGATTGACGCTGATCTTCACAGCAGAATCACCCAGCCTGCCCAGAAGGGAGGGTCTCTCTATCGACAGGCCACCGATCCCCTGATCAGGCTCAGGCGTTCGGTGCCTGATGTCTATTACGCCTACACCCTCAGGGGGCCTGCGACGGACCTTCGTTTCGTTCTTGACAGTACGGTCTACTTCACAAACCCCGGGGACAATGTCAGTACGCTGAACATTGGCCAGCGCTATGCGGACGCCCCCAACGCGGCTCGCCGGGCGGCCCGTTCCGGCACGGTCGAGGTGAGTTCCGTTCCCTACACCGATCAGTGGGGAACCTTCCTGAGCAGCTTTGCCCCCATCCGCGACGCAGGCGGTGAGCCGGTGGGGCTGGTGGGCGTCGATCTCACCATGGCGACCCTGAATCAGCAGTTGTTTCCGCTGCGCCTGAGCCTGGGCCTCTCTTTGGCCGGGAGTGCGTTGTTCTCAGGGCTGGCGGGTGTGCTCCATTGGCGGTCCTTGCGATCCAACGCCCGGGCCCTGGAGGTCAGCCTGCAGGCGGGAGATCTTGCTCGCCGAGCGGCGCTCGAATCCGAGCAGGCCAACCTCGCCAAGAGCACCTTCCTGGCCACCATGGGCCACGAGTTGCGCACGCCGCTGAATGGTGTGATCGGACTCACCGACATCCTGCTCAGCACCGCTCTGACGGACCACCAGCAGTCCTGCCTGCAGACGGTCAGGAACTCCGGCGAATCCCTGCTCCTCCTGCTCAACCAACTGCTCGACTTCGCAGCGATCGACAGCGGCAAGTTGGTGATTGATTCAGCCCCCTGCCGTCTTCGACCCTTGTTCGACGACGTAATGACGCTGTTTGCCCAGCAGGCACAGGCGAAAGGCCTGACGACCGCCCTCTCCTTTGACGCCGCCATTCCCGATGTGGTGCTGGCGGATCCCCTCCACCTCAGGCAGATCCTGGTCAACCTGCTCAGCAATGCGATCAAGTACACCGACCGTGGGGAGGTGGCCGTGGCCGTTTCGCTGCAGGCTGGCCCCAGCGACGGCCGGGTGCCCCTGGTGTTCAGCGTCCGCGATTCCGGTTGCGGCATCGCCGCTGCTTCCGTTGCGGCCCTCTTCCAGCCCTTCACCCAGGGCGATTCCTCCAGCACCCGCGCCCATGGCGGCACGGGGCTGGGCCTGGCCATCTGTCACCACCTGGTGGTCGCCATGGGGGGGACGCTCCAACTCGAAAGCCGGCCCGGCGAAGGCAGCTCCTTCACGGTGACGCTTCCTTTGGCGATCCCCGCGTCCTCCGCACCGGCGAGCCCCCCGGCGAGGCCGGATGGGGAGACCACAGCCGCCAGTTTCGCCGCCCACCATCCCCTGCGGATCCTTCTTGCCGAAGACAATGCCGTCAATGCCCGCGTCTGTGAACTGATGCTGCAGCGCCTTGGCTACGGGGTCAGCGTGGCCCGCGATGGGGAAGAGGCCCTGCTGGAGCAACGCCGGCTGGATCCGGACATCATCTTCATGGATCTGCGCATGCCGAAACTGGACGGATTCGACGCCACCCGCCGGATCCGGGCACAGGCTGGGCCCGAGGTCCGGCCCTGGATCGTGGCGGTCACCGCCAACATCCGCGAGAGCGACCGTGCCGCGGCCCTGGCCAGCGGCATGAATGACTTCATCGGCAAGCCGATCAGGGTCGAGTCACTGCAATCGGCCCTGTCCCGGGCCTACGAGGCGGTGCAGGCTCACTGACGCACCCGGGGCTCAGTCGTCCGCCGCCATCCCCGACAGCCTGGCCTGGTTCAGGGCCGCTTCGGCCCGTTGGAACATCTCTTTGAAGCTGGTGTCCTTGGCGCTGAGACTGGCCACCCCCCGGCTGACCGGGAGGGGGTGACGGACGCCATCCACCACCCAGCCCTGCAGCGCCAACCCGGCCCGGAGGCTCTCCGCCAGGGACTGGCCCTCCTGGCCCTCGAGGCCGGTGCGCAACACGGCGAATTCGGCTTCGGTCACCCGCCCGTACAGGGCGCCGTCCCCCAGGCCTGAGCGCAGGCTCCTGGCCACCTCCTGGAGCACCCCGTCGCCTTGCTGGGTGCCGAAGCGAGCGCGGAAGGCCTGGAAATCGTCGAGGCCGATGAGCATCAGGGTGAGGGCATCGCCGTTCTGCTGCGCCCGCAGGAATTCCCGCTGGCCCGCCTCGAAGAAGGGGCGGCGGTTCTGGAGGCCGGTGAGCGGACAGAGGTAGCCGTTGCGCCTGGATTCCAGGTACTGGGTGACCATGCCGGCCAGATCCTGCAGCAGCTGGTGCTCACCGCCGGCCAGCTGCCTTGGTTGGGGACTGATGACGCACAGGGTGCCCAGGTTGAAGCCGGAGCGGGTCTGCAGGGGCACACCGGCATAGAAGCGGATGTTGGGGTTACCCGTTACCAGAGGATTGTCCTTGAAGCGCTCATCCTCGGTGGCGTCACTCACCACCATGACGTCGTCGGAGCAAATGGTGTGGGCGCAGAAGGCCTGCTCGCGCGGTGTTTCGTCCGTTTCCAGGCCCACCCGGGAGAGAAACCACTGCCGCTGGCGATCGACCAGGGAGATCAGGGCGATCGGAACCCCCAGCATCTGGCTGGCCAGGCGGGTGATGCGGTTGAAATCCTCGTCGGACTCCGTATCGAGGATGTGTTGATCGTCGAGGGCCGCCTGGCGCTCAGCTTCGTTGTCCGGGATCGGATAGGCGGACACCGGTCGCTGCTCCCACGAACTGAAGTATGCCCCGGGGCTGCTCAGGGCAGCCAGGGCGCGTCCGAAAAGTCCGGGTCCCGCTTCTCCAGGAAGGCATTGCGCCCCTCCTGGCCTTCGCTGGTCCGGTAAAAAAGATGGGTGGCCTGACCCGCCAGTTCCTGGATCCCGGCCAGGCCGTCCGTTTCGGCATTGAAGGCGGCCTTGAGGCAACGGATCGCCGTGGGGCTGTGCTGCAGCACCTCCCGGGCCCAGGCCACCCCTTCCCGCTCCAGATCCTCCAGGGGCACCACGGCGTTCACCAGCCCCATGCTCAGGGCCTGATCGGCGTTGTAACGCCGGCAGAGGAACCAGATTTCCCTGGCCTTGCGCTGCCCCACCACCCGGGCCAGGTAGCCGGCGCCGAAGCCGGCATCAAAGCTGCCCACCCGGGGGCCGGTCTGGCCGAACACGGCATTGTCGGCTGCCAGGCTCAGGTCGCAGAGCAGGTGCAGCACCTGGCCGCCGCCGATGGCGTAGCCGGCCACCAGGGCGATCACCACCTTGGGCAGGCTGCGGATGATCCGCTGGAGGTCGAGCACATTCAGCCGCGGCAGCCCCGAGGCGTCGAGGTACCCCCCATCGCCCCGCACGCTCTGGTCGCCTCCGGCGCAGAAGGCCCAGACACCGTCGGCGGCCGGCCCCTCGCCGGTGAACAGCACCACACCGATGGAGGGGTCGTCCCGCACCCGGTTGAAGGCATCACAGAGTTCCTGGACCGTGAGCGGCCGGAAGGCATTGCGCTTCTCGGGCCGGTTGAGGCTGATCCGGGCGATCCCGTCGCCGCTGGTCTCGAAGCGGATGTCGCTGTAGTCGCCGGCGCTGGTCCAGCGCGGCAGGGGCGGGGGTAGGGGGGTCATGGGGGCGTGACCTGGGCTGCGGCCATTGTGCGCAGCCGCCGCCGCAGGGCGGCATCTCGGCGCCGGTCGGTGCTGATCACCAGCAGCGCCATCGGCTGCTGCCGGGCCCAGGCCAGGTCGCTTCCCAGGGCGGCCAGGCCCTCAACCCGCCGGCCCGGCACCCCGTGCACCGCCGCCAGCGCCAGGGGATCCACCGCCTGGGGCATGGCGAACAGGCGCTCGAAATCCATCGCCGCCGCCGGCTCGGTGCGGATCGGCAGCTGCTCGAAGATGCCGCCGCCGCCGTTGTCGATCAGCACCACGGTGAGGCGACCCCGCAGCTGGCTTCGCCACAGCCAGCCGTTGCTGTCATGAAGCAGGGCCAGATCGCCGCTCACCAGCACCAGTTCCCCCAGGGCCTCAGCCAGGCCGCAGGCGCTCGAGAGGGTGCCGTCGATCCCCGAGGCCCCCCGGAAGCCGTGCACCGGCCGGGGCGGGGCGCCCGGGTCGGCGAAGCTTTCCCAGTCGCGCACCGGGCTGCTGTTGGCCAGCAGCACCGGCAGCCCCGCCGGCAGCAGCCCGCTGAGCCGGCGGGCCAGGGCCGGCTCCCCTTGCTCTTCGGCCAGCTCCTGCTCCAGAAGCGCCTGCACCTGAGCCTCCGTCTGGCGCCAGCGCTCCGCCAGCGCCAGCGATTCCCCAGCGGGCTCGCCTGCCGAGGTCTCGTGTGGTTGGCCCGCCAGCCAGGCCGCCAGGCCGGCGCCGCACTGGGCCCGCACCAAACGGAGCGGATCGAGGGGGCGCCCGTCCCCTTGACTCACCAGCACCTGGGGTCCGCCCTGGGCCGCCAGCCAGCGCTGCAGGCGACGGCTGGCCGGCAGGGGCCCCAGGCGCAACACCTGCAGGCCCCCGATCGCCGCCGCGCTGGAGGAGCCCTCCGCCAGGATCAGGTCGTAGGCCTTCACGGTGGCGAGTCCCGGCAAACCGCGCAGGCCCGAGAGGGCATCGGCCAGCACGGTCCAGCCGCTGCGCCGCTGCCAGCGACGCAGGGCCTCCACGTGGGCGGGCCAGGCGGCGGGGCTGCCCCGCCAGGGGCCGGCCACCACGACGCCGGGATGGTCGGGGTCCAGGGTCGCGGTGTCTCCGGTGGCGAAGCGGGGAGCTGCCGGCGGGGTCCCCGGCGGGGCCGCGCCGCCGGCTTCCGGAGGTTGGCCGGAGAGCGTGGCGGCCAGCTGGCTCAGCTCCCCACCGCCCACGTGCAGCGGTTCGGCGAAGGGCAGGTTGAGGTGGACCGCTCCGGCGCCGCGTCCGGCCCCATCCCCCCGGGCGGCGGCCAGGGCGGTGGCGGCGAGGGCCTCCAGTTCCCTGGGCGCCATCGCCGCCAGCCCCTCGGGGGCGCCGCTGCCCAGCCAGCGGCAGCTGCAGGCCAGAAAGGCCTCCTGGTTGACGCTCTGGTTGGCGCCGCAGCCCTTGAGCTGGGCCGGCCGGTCGGCCGTGAGCAGCAGCAGGGGCAGGCAGCCGAAATCGGCCTCCACAGCGGCGGGCAACAGGTTGGCCACCGCCGTGCCCGAGGTGGTGATCACCGCCGCCGGCTGGCCGCTGCCCCGGCCCAGGCCGAGGGCGAAGAAGGCGGCGCTGCGCTCATCGATGGCGGTGTGCAACTGCAGGCCGCCCGGCTCCAGCAGGGCGGCGGCCACCGCCAGGGGCGCCGAGCGACTGCCGGGGCAGAGCACCGCATGGGCCAGGCCGCCACGGCGCAGGGCACGCAGCAGCGTCAGGGCTGCCTGCACATTGGCCAGGGATGACGGGGGCCCGGCCACCGGGGAGCTCCACTGTTAAGGATGGGGGAATCATCCTCATCGACGGCAACGCCATGGGCAGCGACTCCACCATCGCCAGGCCTGCCCCTGCCCCCCCGGGCAGGCCCAGCGGGCTGCTGCAGCAACTGGCCCGCCTGATGCTGTGGGTGCTGCTGGCGCTGCTGCTGCGCTGGGTGGTGGTGGAGCCCCGCTGGATCCCGTCGGGCTCGATGCTGCCCACCCTGCAGCTCCAGGACCGGATCCTGGTGGAGAAGCTCACGCCCCGTTTCGGTAGCGGTGTGCGCACGGGCAGCATCGTTGTGTTTCACCCGCCGGCCCGGCTGCAGGAGGCCGGCTACGACCCGCGCACAGCCCTGATCAAGCGGGTGGTGGCGGTGTCCGGCGACCGGGTGGAAGTGAGGGACGGCCAGCTCTGGCGCAATGGCACCCCCGCCGAGCCGGACTGGGCCCGCGAACCGATGACCTACGCCCTGGAGCCGATCGAGGTGCCCGACGGCGAGGTGCTGGTGCTGGGGGACAACCGCAATGCCAGCCTCGATTCCCATCTCTGGGGCCCCCTGCCGGAGGCGGATCTGATCGGTACGGCCATCTGGCGCTACTGGCCCCTGGCCCGGTTCGGTCCGGTTGGGTTCTCCTCTCCCCACGCTGAGGAAGCCTCCTGAAAGACTGCGTTAGGGTGCACGTCGTGTTACAGCGCACACCGGAGGGGAAATGTTCAACCCGGAGTTCCTGACCGCCGATAACGAGGCGATCAGCGACAACTCGCTGATCCAGTACCTGCAGGAACAGTCCCCGGACGTGTTGCAGAGGGTGGCGCGCTCGGCCACCGGGGACATCCAGGACATCATTCGTCACAACGTCCAGGGGCTGCTGGGCATGCTGCCCGGCGAGCAGTTCGAGGTGAAGATCCAGGCCAGCCGCGACAACCTCGCTGGCCTGCTGGCCTCGGCGATGATGACCGGCTACTTCCTGCGCCAGATGGAGCAGCGCATGGAGCTGGAATCGGCCATGCTCGGCAGCGGTGGCTTCGAGACCGGTCTGGACGACGACCCCGGCGAACTGGAGCTTTAGGGCTGGGGCTTGGGGCTCTGGTGGGCGTCCCCCGGCACCAACCCCAGGCGCACCAGGGTGTTGTCGATGCCGGCCAGGGTTTCCCAGGCTCCCTGATCCGGGGCCCAATCCCCCGCCTCGATCCGATCGGCCAGGGCGGTGAGCTGCGTCGCTGAGCTGGCCACCGGCGCATCGTGGTGGGCCGGCACCACCCAGCGCAGATCCTTCAGGTTCGCCAACCCGCGGATCCAGGCCACCAGGGCGGCCCGCTGGCGGGGGAACACCAGTCGCTCCAGCACCGCCGCCACCTGCAGACTGCTGCGGCCACCTGGCGTGAGGGCCTCGAAATCCTCCTGCCAGCCTGGCAGCCAGCGGAACGGGTAGAAGCCGAAATGGGCCCTGGCGCCGCGGCAGCCCGGTGCCAGGCAGTGGCGCAGCACCTCGCCCAGGGGCAGCACCTCCAGGGGCCGGGGCCGCAGGTAGGTGGCGAACAGCACCATCCGCCACCAGCCCTTGCGCCGCCGCCCTGGATCGTCCAGCAGCGGTTCATCGCCCCGCTCGCGGGCATGGAACAGCAACGGCGTGGGATCGAGATCGAACACCGCCGGCGGCTCCGGCGGAATCGCCACCAGGGCATCGGTGAGCAACAGGCTGCCGCTGGCCCGATCGAAGCAGGCGATCTCCAGGAAGGTGCCCAGCCCCAGGTCCAGGGGGCCCAGGGGCAACCAGTCGAGCTGATCCCCGTGGGGCACGCCATCGCTCAGCAGCTCCCGGGTGCGGGCGGCGGGGAACCCCAGCCAGGCGGGCGGCAGCGGCAGCGGGAAACTCCACTGCTGCGGCGACACCCACACCTGGGCGTTGGGGAAGGCCCGGGCCATGGCCGGCACCGGCAGCTTGTGCTCCAGCCCCGAGGCGGTGGGCAGCACGATCGTGCACACCTGGCCGTGGCGCTCCTCCAGCTGGTGCAGCTGGGCCCTCACTTCGGCGGTGGGCGCCACAGGTGCGTAGAGCAGCAGCCCTTCGCGCACCCGCAGCACCAGCATCCGGATCGGCACGGCCACGTACCAGACCCCCTGCACCTGCTCGAAGCTCCACAACCGCCCGGCGATCAGCTCCCGCACCAGGGTGCGGCGGCGGCCGTAGGGGTAGAGGGGCAGCAGCGGCCACCAGGGCCAGCGTTGATCGGCGGGCGAGGGTGTCGCAGCGACGTTGGCTGGCTCGCTCACGCGGACGGAAAGCGGGACGCCCGCGGGGAACGGCGCCGTTGGGCCAGCAGGCCATGGCGGGGCGCCAGCAGGAAGCACAGCAGGAACAACAGGGTCTGCACCAGCACGATGCAGCCGGCGGTGGAGGCATCCATCCAGTAGCTCCAGTAGATCCCCGCCACGCTGGAGATCACCGCCGACAGGATCGAGAGCCACACCATGCGGTCGAAGCGATCGGTGAGCAGGTAGGCCGTGGCCCCCGGCGTGACCAGCATCGCCACCACCAGGATGATCCCCACCGTCTGCAGGCCGGCCACCGCCGCCAGCGAGAGCATCGACAGCAGCAGGTAGTGCAGCACGCCGGTATGGAGACCGATCGAGCGGGCGTGGGTGGGATCGAAGCAGAACAGGAGCAGGTCCTTGCGCAAGACCACCAGCACGGTCAGCACCAGCAGGCTGATCAGCACGGTCTGGAGGATGTCGGAGGAGCTGATGCCCAGCACGTTGCCGAACAGGATGTGCGACAGGTCGATGCTGCTGCGCACCTTGGAGATCAGCGTCAGACCGAGGGCGAAGAAGCCTGTGAACACCAGCCCGATCACCGTGTCCTCCTTGATCCGGGTCATCTGCTTGATGTAGCCGATCAGGGCCACCGAGCCGACGCCGAAGACGAAGGCCCCCACCGCGAAGGGCAGATTCAGGGCGTAGGCGATCACCACACCGGGCATCACCGCATGGGACACCGCATCGCCCATCAGGGCCCAGCCCTTGAGCGTCATGTAGCAGGACAGCAGGCCGCAGACACAGGAGACCAAGGTGCTGACCAGCAGGGCCCGCACCATGAACTCCTGCTGCAGCGGTTCGACCAACCAGGTGAGCAGGGTGGTCATGGCGTCTGCGGATCGGGGTCGGTGGCTGCGGCGGGTGCGGCCTCCAGCCGCAGGCCGCCGAAGGTCAGGGCCAGGTTCTCGCTGGTGAACACCGAGGCGGTCTCGCCGTAGGCGAGCACGGTCTTGTTGATCAGCACCACCTGGTCGCAGAAACCGGTGACATGGGACAGGTCGTGGGTGGAAATCATCAAGGTGCGCCCCTCACGACGGAACTGCTCGAACAGCTCGATCATCAGCTTCTCGGTGCGGATGTCGACGCCGTTGAAGGGCTCATCCAGCAGCATCACCGAGGCGCCCTGGGCCAGGGCCCTCGCCAGAAAGGCCCGTTTGCGCTGGCCGCCAGAGAGGGCTCCGATCTGGCGGTCGCGCAAGGGCCAAAGATCCACCCGGTCCAGGGCCTCCTTCACCGCCTCCCGATCGACCGGCCGCGGGATGCGCAGCAGATTCATGGCGCCGTAGCGTCCCATCATCACCACCTCGTGGACGTTGACCGGAAAGTTCCAGTCGACGCTTTCGGTCTGGGGGACATAGGCCACCGCCCTGGCCCGACGGGCCTCCTTCAGGGGCAGACCGTTGATGGCGATGCTGCCGGCCGACGGGCGCACGAAGCCCATCAGGGCCTTGAACAGGGTGGACTTGCCGGCCCCGTTCATCCCCACCAGGGCGCAGATGGTGCCGGCATCGAGATGCAGGGAGGCGTCGTGGACAGCCACCACCCCGTGGTACTCGACGCACAGATGCCGAACCGAGATGCGCTCGTTTCCGCTGAGGTGGGGAAGGCGCGAGGGCATCGGTTCAGCTCCCCGCCAGACCCGCTTGGAGGGTTCTTACGTTATGACGCTGCAGCTCCAGCAGGTTGGGGGCCGGGCCGTCCGGAAGGGAGAGGGAGTCCACATGGAACACCCCCCCGAAGCGGGCCCCCGACTGCCTGGCCACCTGCTCCTGGGGCTCGGAGCTGACCGTGCTTTCGCAGAACACCGCCGGGACCCGCCGCTCCTTCACCAGGGCGATCAACCGGGCCATGCGCTGGGGGGTGACCTGGGATTCGGCGTTCACCGGCCAGAGGTAGGCCTCGGTGAGTCCGTAGTCGCGGGCCAGATAGGAGAAGGCTCCCTCGCAGGTGGCGAGCACCCGCTGGGGTGGGGGGATCTGGTCGAGGGAGGCCTTCAGCTCCCTGTCGAGGGCGTCCAGCTGGGCGCTGTAGCGCACGGCGTTACGGCGGAAGGTGGCTTCGCCGGCGGGGTCGAGCTGGGTGAGGGCACGGCGGATGTTCTCCACATAGACCTTCGCCAGCCGGGGGGACATCCAGGCGTGGGGGTTGGGCTTGCCCTGGTAGGCGTCGCCGGCGATCGGCAGGGGGGCGATCCCCTCGGTGAGCGTCACATGGGGGACATCCCGGAGGCTGGCGTAGAAGCGCTCGGCCCAGCGCTCCAGCCCGAAGCCGTTCTCCAGCACCATCTGGGCGCCCGAGGCCCGCTTCAGGTCGCTGGGGGTGGGCTCATAGCCGTGGATTTCGGCGCCGAGCTTGGTGATCGATTCCACCCGCACCCGCTCGCCCGCCACCTGCCGGGCCATGTCCGCCAGGATCGTGAAGGTGGTGAGCACCAGGGGCCGCCCGTCCGGCGCCGCGTTCGTCGCAGGGGCTCCGGGGGCCGCTCCGTTCTCCGCCGGCCTGCTCCCACAGCCCCCGGCCAGCAGCGGCACGACAAGGGCGGCGCCCAGCAGAGCTCTCCTCAACCGTTGGCCGAGGCCGTGGCCATCCTTGCGGATCTGGGGCATGCAGGCTTGGGGAACAAGAAAGTTTGGTACGAACATTTTGGCGGCTGTGACCCCCGTTCAGTGGCCAGGCCAGCCCACAGAAAAGCCCCCTCTGCAGAGGGGGCCGGGGGATGGATCACCAGGCCAGTGAGGCCAGGCCGATCGCGGATCAGCCGATCGCCGGGGCGCGCAGGGCGACGGGAATCGACTGGGTGGTGGCCAGATCGAGCGGGAAGTTGTGCGCATTGCGCTCGTGCATCACTTCCATGCCGAGGCCGGCACGGTTGAGCACGTCGGCCCAGGTGTTGATCACCCGGCCCTGACCATCCAGGATCGACTGGTTGAAGTTGAAGCCGTTCAGGTTGAAGGCCATCGTGCTCACGCCCAGGGCGGTGAACCAGATGCCCACCACCGGCCAGGCCGCCAGGAAGAAGTGGAGGCTGCGGCTGTTGTTGAACGAGGCGTATTGGAAGATCAGGCGACCGAAGTAACCGTGGGCAGCCACGATGTTGTAGGTCTCTTCCTCCTGGCCGAACTTGTAGCCGTAGTTCTGGGACTCGCTCTCGGTGGTTTCACGCACCAGGGAGGAGGTCACCAGCGAACCGTGCATGGCGGAGAACAGGGAGCCACCGAACACACCCGCCACACCCAGCATGTGGAAGGGGTGCATCAGGATGTTGTGCTCAGCCTGGAACACCAACATGAAGTTGAAGGTGCCGCTGATGCCGAGGGGCATGCCGTCGGAGAAGGAACCTTGACCGAAGGGGTAGATCAGGAACACCGCGAACGCCGCCGAGAGGGGGGCGGAGTAGGCGACGCAGATCCAGGGGCGCATGCCCAGGCGGTAGGAGAGCTCCCACTGGCGGCCCATGTAGGCCGAGATGCCGATCAGGAAGTGGAAGACCACCAGTTGGTAGGGGCCACCGTTGTACAGCCACTCGTCGAGGCTGGCGGCTTCCCAGATGGGGTAGAGGTGCAGGCCGATGGCGTTGCTGGAAGGAACAACGGCACCGGAGATGATGTTGTTGCCCTGGATCAGGGAGCCGGCGACGGGCTCACGGATGCCGTCGATGTCGACGGAGGGCGCCGCGATGAAGGCGACGATGAAGCAGATGGCGGCAGCCAGCAGGCAGGGGATCATCAGCACACCGAACCAACCGACATAGATGCGGTTGTTGGTGGAGGTGACCCAGCTACAGAAGCTTTCCCAGCTTCCGGAGCGGCCGCTGCGGAGGGCAGTGGTCATGGAAGTAAGACGGGTGGATGAGTTCAGAAATACCTCCACAAGGGAGGTCGATTCACATTAAGTAACGCCTTTCTGGATGCGACGATCCCGCAATGATCCTTCAGGCAATCGGGCTTGAGCGCAATAAAAAGTGATGAAGAGACTTCATGAATTTTCTTTATGAGCTGGCGGGCAGGGAGCCGTTCGCCGGCGAGGCCAGCTGCTGGCCGAGCCAGTCGCGTCCCTGCTGCAGGAACCCCGGCCAGTCGAGCTTTTCGGCCTCGGCCGCCCGCGCCACCAGCAGCGGCGCCTCCCGCTTGATGCGCTCCAGGTCCGGCGCCTGCACGCCAGCCGAGAGGGCCAGCACATCGGCCATGGCATGGCTCACCACCCGGGTGAGGTAGGCCGCGCTCAGGGCCTGGAGCGCGCCGCCCACCAGCCAGGTGGCCCCGTGGAGACGCACCGCCGCCACCAGGGCCTGGCTGCTCCACTCCACCACCCCCAGCAGCAGCGAGGCCTTGGCCAGCTCGACGGCGGCGGCCTTGAGCTGCTCCAGGGTCCAGGGGCAGTCCCAGAGACGGGCCATCTCCTGCAGCATCAGGCCGTTGGCCGCCGCCAGCACCACCAGATCCAGCGAGGGCAGGGGGGCCGCGAACACCCCCGCCGCCACCAGCCACTGGGTGCGTTGCTGCAGCTGCACGAGCCGCTGCCGCCGGAGGCACTCCAGCTCCGCCTGCCAGTGGCGGTGCAGCTCCTCGCTGCGCCGCAGCGGGGTGCCCCGCCGCAGAGCCGGTGCTTCGCTGTTCAGCCAGTGGCCCAGGGGCTGCAGGCTGTCGATCAGGCTGTCGGGGTTGCCATCCCAGGGCAGCAGCCGCTCCGGGACGGCGGCCGGCCACTGGGACACCAGTTCGTCTGCCACAGCTTGGGGATGGCAGGCGGCTTCCGGTTGCACCAGCAGCCAGAGCGGCTGACCCGCCGGCACCGCCTCCAGCCAGCGCAGATCGGCGGCCCGCAGGGGGGTCTTCAGGTGAAACAGCACCACGTCGGCGGCGGCCAGTCCGTCCGGCCAGCGGCGCTCCAGGCTCACCGCCGGAAGGGCGTCGCCCCAGCGCAGGCTGAGGGCCAGCCGGCCGCGCAGGGCCCGCTGCAGCTGGGGCGCCCAGGCGGCGTCCGGGGCCATGGAGCCCACCAGGGCCAGATGCAGACCGGAACGGCCCCCCTCCTCGCGCAGGGTGGCGAGGGCCTGACGGCGTCGCGCCTGGCCCTCACCGGGTCCCCCTTCCAGTTGCTCGAACTGGAGCAGCAAGGCGTCGCAGCGCCGCAACCAGGCTTCGAAGCTGCTGGGCAAGGTCGGCGCCGCCAGCCGGGAGGGCCGCCGCCCCAGCCACCACCAGCCGGCGGCGATCCCCGCCAATCCCATCAGGCCCCAGCCTTCTCCGGGTAGCGCCTGCAGGATCAACTCGCCCCCCAGCACGCCCCCGGCCAGCAACAGGGCCTGCCGGCCCCAGCCGGCGGACAGCAGCGACGACAGCAGCGACGACAGCGACGACGACAGCGGCGAGGACAGCAGCGACGACAGTGCGGCTGGGCGCAGGGGGTCCTGGGACGTCACGGGGGGCTGCCGGCGGCGATGCCTCTCTAGCTCAGAAGTGCTGGGGCTCACACCCCAGACCAGCTGCCTTAAGCCGTCCCCCCTGCAGACCCCGGCGGGACGCAGCATGATTTGTGATGTCGTCCGGGTCCGCACCGTGCCGTCTTCCGATGCCCGTGCCGGCCTGGCCGCGACGGTGGATGGCCTCTTCCTGCTGGAAGACCATCTGCGACAGCTGCGCTGCGCCCACGAGGAACTGCGCCGCTCAGACCACTGGCACGGCGGCCTGCCGGTGCTGCTGCTTGAGCGCTGCTGGCTGCGCCTGAGCCGGGTCTCGGTGGAGCATCTTGCCCAGCGGCTGCCTCCGGACTGCAGCCAGGAGGCCCCCGAGTTGTGCCGTTACCGGGAGCTGGTGGCGGCCGGTCTTTCGGCGTGGGAGGCCGAACGGGTCTGCTGGGAGGACTTCGGGGCCGAGGCCTGCCGGGACGCCCTGCGCAAGTACTGGACCGCCCAGGAACGGGGGACCCAGGGTTGGACCCTGGAGACCTACCTCGACCTTCTCCAGCAGTACCGCCGGAGCTTCGCGCTGGAGAGCTCACGGTGCGTGCCGCTGCTGGTGCTGGCCCGGCGCGAGGGTCCGGCGCGCCTGGGCAGGCATCGGCTGCTGTGGCTGGGGCCCGACGCAGGCGGCGGCAGGCCGTCGATGCGCGACACTTGCCCCTGATTGCAGGCTGCGGCCATGGGCGACGACACCAACACCCCTCACCCCGTGGGCTCCGGCCGGGGGGACTCCCCCGAGCGCGGTGGCCGTTCCGGGCCGAACCGGGAGCCGGGCGGCTTCCGCATCCGCCTCAGCGACAACGAGCTGCAGGCGGCCCGCGCCCTGCAGGACGCCTTCGGCCTGCGCTCCACCGTGGCGGTGCTGGGATTCGCCCTGCGCACCCTGGCCGACCAGCTGGAGAAGGGCCAGCTCGAGGCCTTGGTCACCGAGCACAAGGCCCAGGCGGGCTCCCGGGCCCCGGTGTCCCGCGGGGGTGGGGAGCCCCGCCGCGTCATCGGCGGCGACGGCCAGCCCCGCTCCGGGGGCCGTGGCGGCCAGGCCGCCGTCCGCATCGATCCCTTTGCCCGGCCCAGCAAGCCTCCGGTGCCCGTGGAGGTGACTGAGCCCGAAGCCCCTGCCGAGGAGCAGGCGGCTGAAACGTCTTCTGAGGACGCCGAGGTGGCTCCGGACGCCGTCACCGAGCCCGCTGAACCCCCGATCGCCGCGGCGGAAACCGACGTCGACGCCACCCCAGACGCGTGAGCCAGACCAGCACCGCGCCGGCGCGGCCCCGGGTGCTCTCCGGTGTCCAGCCCACCGGCGCCCTGCACCTGGGCAACTGGCTCGGGGCCATCCGCAACTGGGTGGATCTGCAGGAGAGCCACGAGACCTTCTTCTGCGTGGTCGACCTGCACGCGATCACGGTGCCCCACGATCCGAAGCGTCTGGCCGAGGACACCCTCACCACCGCCGCCCTCTACCTGGCCTGCGGCATTGACCCACAGCGGGCCACGGTGTTTGTGCAGAGCCAGGTGAGCGCCCACAGCGAGCTCTGCTGGCTGCTCAACTGTGTGACGCCGCTCAACTGGCTGGAGCGGATGATCCAGTTCAAGGAGAAGGCGCTCAAGCAGGGCGACAACGTCTCCGTCGGGCTGCTGGATTACCCGGTGCTGATGGCCGCCGACATCCTTCTCTATGACGCCGATCGGGTGCCGGTGGGGGAAGACCAGAAGCAGCACCTCGAACTGGCCCGTGACATCGCCCAGCAGCGCATCAACGCCCGCTACGCCCCCGACCCGGAGCACCCGATTCTCAAGGTGCCCGAGCCCCTGATCCTCAAGGAGGGGGCACGGGTGATGAGCCTGACCGACGGCAGCGCCAAGATGAGCAAGAGCGATCCCAACGAGGGTTCCCGCATCACCCTGCTGGACCCCCCTGAGCTGATCACCCGCAAGATCAAGCGGGCCAAGACCGATCCGGTCATGGGGCTGGAGTTCGGCAACCCGGAGCGGCCGGAGGCCGACAACCTGCTGGGGCTCTACGCCCTGCTGTCCGGCGTCGGCCGCGAGCGCGCGGCGGCGGAGTGTGCCGCGATGGGCTGGGGTGGCTTCAAGCCCCTGCTGGCAGAGGCCACGGTGGAAGCCCTTCGGCCCGTGCAGCAGCGCTACGCCGAGCTCCGCAGTGATCCGGGCAGCCTGGAGGCCGTTCTGCGGGATGGACGGGAGCGGGCTGCGGCCGTGGCCGGAGCAACGCTGCAGCGGGTCCGCAGCGCCCTGGGATTTCTGGCACCGAACTGAAGCGTTGCCACGCCCGGATGGCAAGGCGCTGCCGCAAAGCGTGAATCATTCGTTATGTATTGATCACCACAACTGATCGTTCGGCGAGGGTGTAAGGCCTTGTTGGTAGTGCCGGGTCGGTGCAGGCGGCGGCCAGGTCGGGGCCGGCCATCTCCCGCTCCGAACTGAAGTTTTCCTGAGAGACGGCCTCGCCTCAGGGCGGCCCATGCACGTCGGGTCCCGTTCTGTCCAGTACGGGCGCAGGGGTCTCGCCTTCGGGGGCTGGGCCTGGGCAAGGTCAGGGTCCCCTGACGACCGCTTGCCCTTGCGTCGCCCTTTCCAGTCACCGCCCAGGCCTCACCAGCACGGCCCTCTCGCCCTGGTGCTGCTGCTGCTGCTGCCGATCGTGCAGCGGCCGGCCGCTCCGGTGCCACCGGCGGCGGCCCCGGACGTGGTGCAGGCCAGCCCCCGGCCCGCCGTGGCGGCCGCACAGCGGCAACCGGGGGGCGGCCCTTACGGCATCACCCCGGAACGGCGGGCCCTGCTCAACACGATCCGCTTCGCCGAAGGCACCTGGGTCGGTGGCAGCCAGGTGGGTTACCAGGTGCTCTACGGCGGTGATCGCTTCGACGATCTCAGCCGCCATCCGGCCATCGTCGTGCGCCGCCGTTACGCCAGCGCCGCCGCCGGTGCCTATCAGTTCCTGCCCACCACCTGGGACCAGGCCGCCTCGGAGCTTCAGCTGCGGGATTTCCGTCCCGCCAGCCAGGATCAGGCGGCCCTGCATCTGGTGCACGAGCGGGGGGCGCTGCAGCGCTTCGATCGCCACGGCCTCACCGCTGAGGTACTGGCGCAGCTGGCGCCGGAGTGGGCCTCCCTGCCGACGCTTGATGGCGTCAGCCACTACGGCCAGCCGGTGAAGGACCGCAGCGAACTTCAGCGCTTTTACCAGCGGGAACTGGAGCGGCTGCGCCGGTTCGCCAGCGCCTGACTCGGCTCAGGGTTCCCGGTAGACCACCCGTCCCCGTTCGTCATTGCCGACATCGAGCAGGTCGCTGATCAGCAGCTTCTCGATCTCGGCACTGACCACGCTGCTGTTGGCCTGGGGGGGCAGGTGGAGTTCCAGCAGCGCATCGTTGAGGGTGAAGCCGGCCTTGCCGGCCCGCCGGGCCAGCTGCAGCAGCTGCCGCTCGATCGGTGGAAAGGCCGCCGTGTCGTTCCCGGCCAGGGCTTCCTCCAGCAGCAAGGACTGGTTGGCCTGCCGCACCATGTCCGGCACCAGCACCAGATCCAGCAGCTGGCCGATGCCGCAGAGGCCGAAGGTGAGCAGCCAGAGGGTGCCGCTGAGGGGTTTGCGGTTGTAGAAGCGCGGCAGGCCGCACAGCCCCACCAGGCAGGTGCACCACAGCAGATAGCTGAGGGCGACACTACGCCGTTCGGCGGCCCGGTTCAGTGCCAACCCCGCGGGGCGGCTGGGGGCTGGCCGCTGCTCCGGGCTCTGGACGGGTCCTGGCGTGGGTCGGGCAGCCATCAGGGTGCTCAGCTTCCTCAACTTAGGGCCGCTGCCGGGCGGCAACGGTCCCCGGTGGCGGCGTGGGGGAGGGGCCCACCGGTGGGCCTCGATACCATGCTTTCAACAGGTGCCCTTCATGACGTCCGCGCCCCCTTCGCCGGTGCCACCGGCCTCCATCCCCGCTTCCTCCAGTGGTGCCACCACCGATGGCGCCGCCATCGTGCTGCCGAAAACCAGCGAAAGCCCCCAGCTGCTGCGGATCCGCCACTCGATGAGCCATGTGCTGGCCATGGCGGTGCAGAAGCTCTTCCCGAAGGCCCAGGTCACCATCGGTCCCTGGACCGAGAGCGGCTTCTACTACGACTTCGACAACCCGGATCCCTTCACCGAGGCCGACCTGAAGGCGATCCAGAAGGAGATGGGCAAGATCATCGCCCGCAAGCTGCCCCTGGAGCGCATCGAGGTGAGCAGGGAGGAGGCGGAGCGCCGCATCCGGGGCCAGAACGAGCCCTACAAGCTGGAGATCCTGGCCGGTTTGACTGAGCCGATCACCCTCTACACCCTGGGAGACCAGTGGTGGGACCTCTGCGCCGGTCCCCACGTGGCCAACACCGGCGAGCTTCACCCCAAGGCCTTCGCCCTCGAGAGCGTGGCCGGGGCCTACTGGCGCGGCGACGAGAAACGCGCCCAGCTGCAGCGCATCTATGGCACCGCCTGGGAGACCCCGGAGCAGCTGGCGGAGCACAGGCGGCGCAAGGAGGAGGCCCTGCGCCGCGATCACCGGCGCCTCGGCACCGACCTCGACCTCTTCTCGATCGAAGAGGAGGCGGGCGCCGGCCTGGTGTTCTGGCATCCCCGCGGCGCCCGTATGCGGCTGCTGATCGAGGATTTCTGGCGGGCGGCCCACTTCGAGGACGGCTACGAGCTGCTGTACACCCCCCACGTGGCCGACCTCAACCTCTGGAAGACCTCGGGCCACCTCGATTTCTACAGCGAGAGCATGTTCGGGCCGATGGCGGTGGATGAGCGGCAGTACCAGCTCAAACCGATGAACTGCCCCTTCCATGTGCTCACCTACGCCAGCCGGTTGCGCTCCTACCGGGAGCTGCCGATCCGCTGGGCCGAGCTCGGCACCGTCTACCGCTACGAGCGGCCCGGGGTGATGCACGGTCTGATGCGGGTGCGTGGTTTCACCCAGGACGATGCCCACGTGTTCTGTCTGCCGGAGCAGATCTCCGATGAGATCCTGCGGGTCCTGAACCTCACCGAGCGCATCCTCTCCACGTTCGACTTCCGCAGCTACGAGATCCACCTCTCCACCCGACCGGAGAAGTCGATCGGCGAGGACGCCGTCTGGGACCTGGCCACCGCCGGCCTGGTGGAGGCCCTGGAGCGCAAGGGCTGGGCCTACAAGGTGGACGAGGGGGGCGGGGCCTTCTACGGCCCCAAGATCGACCTCAAGATCGAGGACGCCATCGGCCGGATGTGGCAGTGCTCCACCATCCAGCTCGACTTCAACCTGCCGGAGCGCTTCGATCTCCACTACGTGGCGGCCGATGGCAGCCGCTCGCGGCCGATCATGATCCACCGCGCCATCTTCGGCTCCCTGGAGCGCTTCTTCGGCGTGATGGTGGAGAACTACGCCGGCGATTTCCCCTTCTGGCTCGCCCCCGAGCAGGTGCGGCTGCTGCCCGTCACCGATGAGGCCCTCCCCTGGGCCGAAGAGCTCAAGGGCCAGCTGGCGGCCGCCGGCATCCGCGCCGGCATCGACCACAGCGGCGATCGGCTGGGCAAGCTGATCCGCAACGGCGAGCAGATGAAGATCCCCGTGCTGGGGGTGATCGGTGCCCGGGAGGCCGAGACCCGCAGCGTCAGCCTGCGCAGTCGCCGCCAGGGGGATCTGGGCAGCGTCGAGGCTGACGCCCTGGTGTCCGCCGCCGCGGCAGCCAATGCCGGCCGGCTGGCCACCCTGGCCCTGGCATGACCCTCCTGCTGGCGGGCGACATCGGTGGCACCAAGACCCTGCTGAGCCTCTGGCGCTCGAACGCGGACCGGCTCGAGCTGCTGCTGGAGGAGCGGTTCGTCTCGGCGGCCTGGGAGGACCTGGCCCCGATGGTGCGCCACTTCCTGGCCACCGCCGGTGCCGCCGGCGGCACAACCCCCGCCGCCGCCTGTTTCGCCGTGGCCGGACCGGTGGAAGGGGGACGGGTGAAGCTCACCAATCTCCCCTGGCAGCTCGAGACCGCAAGCCTGGCCGACCGCTGCGGCTTGCCCCTGGTGGAGCTGGTCAACGATTTCGAGGTGCTGATCTACGGCCTGCCCCATCTCGGGGCCGGCCAGTTCGCCCTGATCCGGGACGGCGACCGCGACCCGCTGGCGCCGATGCTGGTGCTGGGGGCCGGCACCGGCCTGGGGGTGGCCCTGGGGCTGCCCACCGCCGCCGGCCTGCGGGCCCTCCCCAGCGAAGCGGCCCATGGGGAGTTCGCCCCCCGTTGCCAGCAGGAGTGGGACCTGAAGCAGTGGCTCAAAGCCGATCTGGGCCTCGATCGGGTGTCGATCGAGCGGGTGGTGAGCGGCACGGGCCTGGGCCATGTGGCCCGCTGGTTGCTCGGCTGCCGCCACCCCGATGGCGACCATCCCCTCAGCGACAGGGCCCAGCTCTGGATCGGGGCTGGTGATGGGCCCTCCCAGGCCGACCTGCCCGCCGAAGTGGCGCGGGCCGCCGCCGGCGGCGACCGGCTGGCGGCCGACGCCCTGGATCTATGGCTGGGTGCCTACGGCAGCGTCTGCGGCGATCTGGCCCTGGCTGCCCTGAGTCGGGGTGGGCTCTGGCTGGCGGGTGGCACGGCCGCCAAGCTGCTCGACAGCCTGCGCACGCCCTCCTTCCAGGAGCCCTTCCTGAACAAGGGCCGGCTGCGCTCCACCCTGGAGCCGATGCCGATCACCGCCGTCCTGGATCCGGGGGTGGGCAGCTTCAGCGCCGCCTGCCGCGCCCGGATGCTGCTGGGCTGAGCCCAGCACAGCAAAGGGTCGGCTGCAACACTGAGCCCAACGACAGGTCACTTATGGTCCGGCCCCAGATCGGCCAGGGGGTTGTGGTGGAGGTTCCGGCCACCACCGCCAACATCGGCCCGGGATTCGACTGCCTCGGCGCTGCCCTGGCGCTCGGTAACCGCTTCGAGCTGCGCGTGATCGAAGGGGGCGGTGAGCGCTTCGAGCTGATCATCGAGGGCCCGGAGGGGGCCCATCTGCGCGGTGGCCCTGACAACCTCGTCTACCGCTCCGCCCAGCGGGTCTGGCGAGAGGTGGGCCTGGAGGCCGTGGCCCTGGAGGCGCGGGTGCAGCTGGCCGTGCCCCCAGCCCGGGGACTGGGCAGCAGCGCCACCGCCATCGTGGCGGGCCTGATCGGCGCCAATGCGCTGGTGGGGGAACCGCTCAGCCGGGAAAAGCTGCTGGAGCTCGCCATCGACATCGAGGGCCATCCGGACAATGTCGTCCCTTCCCTGCTGGGCGGCCTGTGCCTGACGGCGCGGGCCGCCTCCCATCGCTGGCGGGTGGTGCGCTGCGAGTGGAACCCGCTGGTGAAGGCGGTGGTGGCGATCCCCACGATCCGGCTGAGCACGAGCGAGGCACGACGCGCCATGCCCCGCAGCATCCCGATCAGCGATGCGGTGATGAATCTGGGGGCCCTCACCCTGCTGCTGCAGGGGCTGCGCACCGGCAACGGCGACCTGATTGCCGATGGCATGCATGACCGCATCCATGAGCCCTACCGCTGGGGGCTGATCCAGGGGGGTCGGGCCGTGCGGGAGGCCGCCCTGGAAGCCGGGGCCTGGGGCTGTGTGATCAGCGGCGCCGGACCCAGCCTGCTGGCCCTGGTCCCGGCCGGCTGTGCCGAGGCGGTGGGGGAGGCCATGACCCGCGTCTGGCAGGAGGAGGGGGTGAGCAGCCACAGCGCCGTGCTCGGCGTGCAGGAGGGCGGCAGCACCTGGTGTCCCCTGACGGAGGGGAGCCGTCCACAGGCCGTCGTGGGCGACTAGAACGGCCCAGCTGAGTAGATCTACTCAGCTGATAGGCTCTGCCGCTTCGGGACATCCTCCCTGGAGGCCGCCTCTCCCGCCATACTTCCTGCCTGGAGCACCCCTTAGTGATGGACGCCAGCCTGCCTCTTTCGCTCGCGTCCTCTTCGCTTCCCGCCGTGCTCCCTGAGGGTGCAGCGTTTCCCTGGCTCAGCCTGATCGTGCTGCTGCCGGCCACCGCGGCGCTGGTGATGCCGTTACTGCCCGGTGATGGCAGCGACCCCCGCCTGCCCCGCACCCTGGCCCTGGGGGTGCTCGGGGTGGATTTCGCCCTGATCCTGTGGGTGTTCGCCCGCCATTTCGATGGCGGCCTGTCGGAACTGCAGCTGGTGGAACGGGTGTCCTGGGTGCCGGCCCTGGGGCTGGAGTGGTCCCTGGCGGCCGATGGTCTCTCGGCTCCGCTGGTGGTGCTGAGTGGGCTTGTCACCCTGCTGTCGGTGGCGGCCAGCTGGAACATCCGCCTCAAGACACGTCTTTATTTCGGTCTGCTCCTAGTCCAGGCCACCGCCCAGAGCCTGGTGTTCCTCTCCCAGGATTTCCTGCTGTTCTTCCTGGCCTGGGAACTTGAGCTGGTGCCCGTGTATCTGCTGATCGCCATCTGGGGGGGCAAGCAGCGCCAGTACGCCGCCACCAAGTTCATCCTCTACACCGCCACGGCCTCCCTGCTGATCCTGATCAGCGGCCTGGCCCTGGCTCTCTCCGGCGACAGCTTCACCCTCAACCTCAGCGAACTGGCGGCCCGGTCCCCCGGCGGTACCTTCGGCCTGCTCTGTTATCTGGGCTTCCTGGTGGGTTTCGGCGTGAAGTTGCCGATGTTCCCGCTGCACACCTGGTTGCCCGATGCCCACGGCGAGGCCAATGCGCCGGTGTCGATGCTGCTGGCGGGGGTGCTGCTCAAGATGGGGGGCTATGCCCTGCTGCGCTTCAACGTGCAGATGCTCCCCGACGTGCACCTGCGCCTGGCCCCGGCCCTGATCGTGCTTGGGATCATCAACATCGTCTACGGGGCGCTGAATGCTTTTGCCCAGGACAACGTCAAGCGCCGCATCGCCTGCAGTTCGGTGAGTCACATGGGCTTCGTGCTCCTGGGCATCGGCGCCATCGACGCCCTCGGCATGAGCGGCGCCATGCTGCAGATGATCAGCCATGGCCTGATCGCCGCGGCGATGTTCTTCGTCACCGGTGTCTTTTACGAGCGCACCGAAACCCTCTCGATCCCCAACATGGGTGGCCTGGCCAAGGTGCTGCCGATCACCTTCGCCTTCTTCCTGGCCAGCTCCCTGGCCTCCCTGGCCCTGCCGGGGATGAGCGGTTTCATCAGCGAGATCACCGTCTTCCTCGGTGTCACCTCCTACGAGGGTTTCACGATCGGCTTCCGTGTCATCGCCATCTTCCTGGCCGCCATCGGCCTGGTGCTCACCCCGGTGTATCTGCTCTCCCTGTGCCGGCGGGTCTTCTTCGGTCCAAGGATTCCGGCCCTGGCGGTGGTGGGCGACATGAAGCCCCGCGAGCTTGTCATCGGACTCACCCTTTTGGTCCCCACCCTGGTGATCGGCTTCTGGCCGCGGGTGGCCATCGACCTCTACGAGGCCAGCACCAATGGCCTGGCGGCTGAACTGGCCAGCCATGGGGCCGTGGCCATGGGGCGGTTGGCCGCCCTCGGCTGACCCGCAACCCGGCACCAGGGTGGGCTGAAATGGGGTCTTCCATCGAAGTGGCCACCCGGCGATGACCAGCACCCTCCAGAGTCCCCCTGCCCTGCTGGTCGGAGAGGGTCTGCCCCGCTTCGAGGCCATCACCCCCGACCAGGTGCGGGCCCACATTCCTGAGCTGCTGCGTGGCCTGGAGGCGGAGCTGGACCGGGTGGAGACCGACCTGGCGGCGGCTGCCACCGCGGCGCGGCCCCTGAGCTGGGCCGAGGTGATGGATCCCCTGCAGCGCCTGGGTGAACGGCTTCGCTGGAGCTGGGGGGTGGTGAGCCACCTCAACGGCGTCTGCAACAGTCCCGAACTGCGGGAGGCCCACGCCAGCCAGCAGGCGGCGGTGGTGGCGTTCGGCAACCGTGCCGGCCAGAGCCGGGTGCTGTTCGAGGCGTTGCGGACCCTGCAGAGCCAGGGGGGGCTGGATGCCACCCAGGAACGGATCCTCACGGCGGAACTGCGGGACATGGAGCTCCGGGGTGTGGGCCTGGAGGGCGCCGCCCAGGAGGCTTTCAACGCCGCCAGCCAGGAGCTCGCGGAGTTGGCCACCGCCTTCGGCAACCGGGTGCTGGATGCCACCAACAGCTGGACCCTGAAGCTCACCGACCCGGCCGAGGTGGAGGGGCTGCCTGAGAGCCTCAAGGAGCAGCTGGCCCAGGCCGCCCGCGACGCTGGCGATGGCCAGGCCACGGCCGCATCGGGGCCCTGGCTGCTGGGGCTCGACATGCCCCGCTTCGGCCCGTTCCTGAAGTACAGCCGCCGCCGCGACCTGCGTGAGATCGCCTACAAGGCCCACGTCAGCCGGGCCTCGGGTGAAACCGATGGCAACTGGCCGGCGATCGAGCGGATTCTCACCCTGCGCCGTGAACAGGCCCAGCGTCTTGGCCATGGCTCCTGGGCCGAGGTGAGCCTGGCTTCGAAGATGGCCGGCTCCGTGGCTGAGGTGGAGGCCCTGCTGGAGGACCTGCGCACTGCCGCCTACCCGGTGGCCCTGCTGGAACTGGAGGCGTTGCGCGCCTGCGCGGCCCGGGAGGGGGCGGCCGAGGCGGCGGATCTCAAGCCCTGGGACGTCAGTTTCTGGGCGGAAGTGCGGCGCCAGGAGGCCTTCGAACTCGACAGCGAGGCCCTGCGGCCCTGGTTCCCCCTGCCCCGGGTGCTCGATGGACTGTTCGGGCTCTGCGATCGCCTGTTCGGTCTCCGCATCCGGCCGGCCGATGGCGAGGCCCCCATCTGGCATCCGGATGTGCGCTTCTTCCGTGTCGATGACGCCGGCAGCGGCCAGCCCCTGGCGGCCTTCTATCTGGACCCCTACAGCCGCCCGGGCAGCAAGCGTGGTGGCGCCTGGATGGATGAGTGTCTGGTGCGCTCGGTGGATGGGGCGGGTCAGCCCGTGCTGCCCGTGGCCTACCTGATCTGCAACCAGAGCCCGCCGGTGGGGGAGACCCCCAGCCTGATGACCTTCGAGGAGGTGGAGACCCTCTTCCACGAGTTCGGCCACGGGCTCCAGCACATGCTCACAACAGTGGAGCGTCCCCAGGCGGCCGGCATCAACAACGTGGAGTGGGATGCGGTGGAGCTGCCCAGCCAGTTCATGGAGAACTGGTGCTACGACCACGCCACCTTGATGGGCATGGCCCGCCACTGGCAGAGCGGCGAACCGCTGCCGGAACCGGAGTTCGCCAAGCTCCGGGCCGCCCGCACCTTCATGGGCGGTGCCGCCACCCTGCGCCAGGTGCACTTCGCCCTCACCGACCTGCGGCTGCACAGCCAATGGACGCCGGAGTGCGGCAAGACACCGGAGCAGCTGCGCCGGGAGATCGCCGTCACCACCACCGTGCTGGAGCCGATCGAGGAGGACGCCTTCCTCTGCTCCTTCGGCCACATCTTCGCCGGCGGCTATTCCGCCGGCTACTACTCCTACAAGTGGGCCGAGGTGCTCAGCGCCGATGCCTTCAGCGCCTTCGAGGAGGTGGGCCTGGAGAACGAGGCGGCCATCCAGGCCACCGGCCGCCGCTTCCGTGAGACGGTGCTCAGCCTCGGCGGCAGCCGCCACCCCGGCGAGGTGTTCGAGACCTTCCGGGGCCGTGCCCCCAGCCCGGAGGCCCTGATCCGGCACTCGGGGCTGGCGGCGGTCGCGGGCTGAGGGCTGCTGATGACCGCCGGGCCCCCTCGCCTTGCCGGAGACACGTGATGGGAGCCCAGCGAATCCTGGTGCTGGGCGGTGGCTTTGCCGGACTCTGGAGTGCCCTTTCGGCCGCCCGCCAGCTTGATCAGCTGGGGATCGGCCCGGACACCATCGAGGTGCTGCTCATCAACCGTGACGCCTTCCATGGCCTCCGCGTGCGCAACTACGAGGCCGACCTGGCACCCCTCAGGGTTCCCCTGGAGGCGGTCCTCGGTCCCGCCGGGGTGCGCTGGCTGGTGGGGGAGGTTGGTTCCATCGACCTCGCTGCCCGCACCGTCATCGTCCTGAGCGAGGCGGGCCCCCAGTCCCTTCCCTACGACCGGCTGGTCTTCGCCCTGGGCAGTCAGTTGTTGCGCCCTCCAGTCCCCGGCCTGGCTGAGCATGGCTTCGATGTCGACACCTACGGCGGCGCCTCCCGGCTGGCGGATCACCTGGGAGCCTTGGCGGAGCGTCCCGAGGGTCCCGGCCGGTTCACGGCCGTGGTGGTGGGGGCGGGCCTGACCGGGATCGAGGCCGCCTGCGAGCTGCCGGCACGGCTCCGGGCGGCCCAGGAGCGCGCCGGTCTGGCCGGGCCGGTGCGCGTCGTGCTGGTGGACCACAACCCCCAGGTGGGCTCCGACATGGGGGAGTCGGCCCGGCCTGTGATCGAAGAGGCCCTGGCCGCCCTGGGCGTGGAGCTTCGCCTCGGCGTTCGGGTGGAGGGCCTCGATGGGTCAGAGATTCGCTTCGATTCCAGCGAGGTCATCGCCGCAGACACGGTGATCTGGTGCGCCGGCATGCGGGCCAACCCGCTGGCCGCCGGCTGCGGGGTGCCCACCGACGCCCTTGGCCGGCTGGCCGTTGGCGCCGATCTGAGGGTCGAGGGGCTGAGCGGTGTGTTCGCCGCCGGCGACAGCGCCCGTCTGGCCCTGGAGGACGGCCACAGCACGGTCATGTCCTGTCAGCACGGCCGGCCCATGGGCCGGTTTGCCGGGCACAACGCCGTCTGCGATCTGCTGGGTCTGCCGCTGTTGCCGCTCCGGATCGACTGGTACATGACCATCCTGGATCTGGGTCCCTGGGGGGCCCTTTACACCGAGGGCTGGGACCGTCAGGTTGTTGCCACCGGGGAGACAGCCAAACGCACCAAACGGCTGATCAATGGCGAGCGCATTGTCCCGCCCTTGAGCGGCGACCGCGCTGAAATCCTCGCCGCCGCCGCTCCGGTGATCCAGCGCCCACCACCGCTCCAGCCCCAGGGGGGCCAGCCATGAGCTCCCCAGCCCAGGACAAGCCCACCGGCGCACCCGTTGGGCGCCTGTTGGCGATCGCCCTTGTGCTGGCCGGGGTGATCCTGTTCTTCAGCCAGGGCTGGTATCGCCAACTGGATCTCGCCGCCCTGCAGGCCTCCCGTGCCCAGCTCGTGGCCTGGCGCCAGGCGGCCCCGCTGGCCACCGCCGCCGGCTACATGCTGGTGTACGTGCTGGTGACGGCCCTTTCCCTGCCCGGCGCCACCGCGCTCACCCTGGCGGGCGGCGCCGTCTTCGGCCTGCTGCAGGGCACGGTGCTGGTGTCGCTGGGATCCACCCTGGGCGCCACGGCGGCCTGCCTGCTGGCCCGCACCCTGTTGCGGGAGCCGGTGCAGCGCCGCTTCGGCTCCCGTCTGGGGCCGATCGAGGCGGGCGTCCGCCGTGATGGGGCCGCCTATCTGCTGAGTCTGCGGCTGGTGCCGGTGGTGCCGTTTTTCCTGGTCAACCTGCTGATGGGCCTCACCCCCATGCCCCTGCGCTCGTTTGCCGTCGTGTCCCAGCTGGGCATGCTGCCGGCCACCGTCGTCTACGTGAACGCCGGCACCCAGCTGGCCCAGCTCACCAGCCTGACGGGCCTGCTCTCGCCGGCCCTGGTCGGTTCCTTCGCCCTGCTGGGCCTGCTGCCCTGGATCGTGAAGCTGCTGCTGGGCCGCTGGCGGCTCTGGCGGCTCTACCGCCCCTGGAGCCGCCCCCGCCATTTCGATCGCAACTTGATCGTCATCGGCGCCGGGGCGGCTGGCCTCGTCACCGCCTACATCGCCGCCACGGTGCGGGCCAAGGTGACCCTGGTGGAGCGGGCCCGCATGGGCGGCGACTGCCTCAACACCGGCTGCGTGCCCAGCAAGGCCCTGATCAGCTCCGCCCGCCTCGCCGCGCGCCTGCGCCACGCCGATCGCTATGGCCTCAGCCCCCTGGAGCCCCAGGTGGATCTGCGCCAGGTGCTGGAGCGGGTGCGGCAGAAGGTGGCGGCCATCGCCCCCCACGACAGCGTCGCGCGCTACACCGCCCTGGGGGTGGATGTGCGGCTCGGCCAGGCCCGCCTGATCAGCCCCTGGGAGGTGGCGATCACTGCCGCCGATGGCACCGAGACCGTGCTGTCCGCCCGCGCCATCGTGCTGGCCACCGGCGCCGCGCCGGTGATCCCGGAGGTCCCTGGCATGGCCTCGGTGCGGGTGCTCACCAGTGAGACCCTCTGGGACGCCCTGGCCGAGCACCCCACCCCCCGACCCAGCCTGGTGGTGCTGGGTGGCGGCCCGATCGGCTGTGAGCTGGCCCAGGCCCTGGCCCAGCTGGGCCTGCCGGTGACCCTGCTGCAACGCAACGCCCGGCTCCTGCCCCGGGAGGATCCTGAGGTGGGGGTACTGGTGCGCGAGGCCCTGCAGCGCGACGGCGTGCGGGTGCACACCGGTTGCCGGCTGGAGGGCGTCGAGCCTGGGCCGGCCGGGGGTGTGCGCGTGCGGGCCGCGGTGGACGGCCAGATCGTGTGCCTTGAGGCCGACGAGCTGCTCTGCGCCGTGGGCCGCCAGGCCCGGCTGGAGGGCCACGGTCTCGAGGCCCTGGGCATTCCCACCGGCCGCACGATCACCACCAGCCCCCACCTGCAGACGCTTTACCCCAACATTTACGCCGCCGGAGACGCGGCCGGCCCCTGGCAGTTCACCCACACGGCGGCCCATCAGGCCTGGTACGCGGCCGTGAACGGGCTGTTTGATCCGGTGCGCTTCGCCGTCGATGGACGCGTCATTCCCCGCACCACCTTCACCGATCCGGAGGTGGCCCGGGTGGGGCTGAGCGAGTCCGAGGCGATGGAGCTGGGGGTGGCCTTCGAGGTCACCCGCTTCGAGCTGGCCGAGCTGGATCGGGCCATCGTCGAATCGGCCGAGATTGGCTTCGTGAAGGTGCTGACCGTGCCCGGCAAGGACAGGATCCTGGGGGTCACCATCGTGGCGGAGCAGGCCGGGGAGCTGCTGGCTGAATTCGTGCTGGCGATGAAGTGGAACCTGGGCCTGGGCAAGGTGATGGGGGCGATCCACGCCTACCCCACCCTCGCCGAAGCCAACAAGTACGCCGCCGGGGCCTGGAAGAAGGCCCACGCCCCCCAGCGCACCCTGGCCTTACTGGAAAGGTTTCACACCTGGCGACGGGGCGGCTGAGAGGAACGGATCGACGTTGTGCAGGGCCACGCTCACCGCCACGGCACTGGCCAGCAGCAGCCACAGCAATCGAAGTCCGATCAGTCCGGCGGCGGGCCGATCCAGCCCGGCCGCCGCCGCCACGCTCAAGGCGGCCACCGCCAGCCCCGCCACCGTATCCACCGCTGCCAGCACCGGGCTGTGCAGCCAGAAGAACAGCGTGGTGAACAGGGCGAACAGCAGCCAGCCGGCCCCTTCCGAGACCAGAACCAGCTGGCGTCGCCGGTTTGCCGCGATCTCCAGGTTGGCCACCCGCCCGAGGGCCACCAGGGAGGTGATGTTCAGCACCAGCCACAGGGGGGCGAACAGCCAGTCCGGCGGGGCGTAGGGGGGCAGGCAGAAGCTGGTGTAGAAGGCGGCGTCACCCAGCACCCCCGCTGGCCAGAAGCTGACGGCATTGGCGGCCACGAGGATGGCGGCGCCATGCCACCAGCGGAAGCGAGCGGCAGGGACCGCTGGCGTCATGCCTGGGAGTGGAGCCCGATCGTGTTGCCCTCGGTGTCGAGCACCAGGCTCATGAAGCCGTAGGAGCCGATCGACATCTTCGGTTTGAGCACGGTGCCGCCGGCACCCGCCACCCGGCCTTCTTCCACGGCGCAATCGTCGCAGTGGAAATAGATCAAGGTGCCGCCACCACCCGGAGCCATGCCCTCCATTTTCGCCAGGGCACCTCCGGCCCCCACCTGATCGTTCTGCATCGGGAAGGCGAAATACTCCATGCCCGTGTCGCCCATCGATTCCAGGGTCACTTCGAACACGGCCTCGTAAAAGGCCCTGGCCCTGGCCATGTCGTCGACGTAGAGCTCGAACCAGATGACGGGGTTGACGGCCATGGGTGCGAGGTGATTTCCGGCCGAGATTAGGTCAGAAATTCGGGATTCAGCCCGCCACCCCCTGCTGCTGCCGGGGGCTGGCGGCGCCCCAGTTCTCCTTCACCAGCTGGCGGGCCCGGCCCAGGGCCAGGGCCCCGGCGGGCACGTCCTTGGTGAGGGTGGAGCCGGCCCCCACCGTGACCCCGGGGCCGAGGGTGATCGGTGCCACCAGCACCGAATTGGCCCCGGTCTTGCTGCCGCCACCGATCACGGTGCGGTGCTTGCGCACCCCATCGAAGTTGGCGGTCACTGTGCCGGCGCCGATGTTCACCTCAGCGCCCAGGTCGGCGTCGCCCAGGTAGCTGAGGTGGTTGGCCTTGCAGCCCTCCCCCAGCTGGCTGTTCTTGACCTCCACGAAATTACCGATGCGGCAGCCGGCGGCCAGACGGGCGCCGGCCCGCAGCTGGGCGAACGGCCCGATGACGCAGCCGGGTTCCACGTGGCTGTCGCGCAGCACCGAATGGATCACCTCCACCCCGGCGGCCAGCTGGCTGTTCTCGATCAGACAGCCGGGACCGATGCGGCAGCCCTCGCCGATGCTGGTGACGCCGCGGAAATGGCACTGGGGCTCGACCAGCACGTCGCGGCCGAAGCGGGTGTGCTCACTGAGGGTGCAGCTGGCCGGATCGGTGAAGCTCACCCCTTCCGCCATCCAGTGGCGCCGCAGCCGGTCCTGCAGCACCGCCTCGCAGTGGGCCAGCTGCTCCCGGTCGTTGATGCCGGCCACCTCGTCCGGGTCGTTCACTGCCAGGTGCATGGCTGGCCGCAGCAGGGCCACGGTGTCGGTGAGATAGAGCTCGCCCTGGTCGTTGTCGCTGCTCAGCTGGGGCAGCACGGCGGCCAGCCGGGCCCAGTCGAAGCAGTAGATGCCGGCGTTGGTGAGGGTGTTGCCGAGCTGCTCGGCATTGCAGTCGCGGTGTTCCACGATGCCGCTCACCTGCCCGGCCCCATCGGCGAAGACGCGGCCGTAGCCGCTGGGGTCGGCCAGGCGGGCGGTGAGCAGGGTCACCGCCGCGCCGCTGGCACGGTGAGTCGCCAGCAGCTGCTCCAGGGTTTCCGGCCGCAGCAGCGGCACATCGCCGTTGAGCACCAGCAGCTCGCCTTCGAAGCCGGCCAGCGGCCCGAGCAGCTGCTGCACCGCGTGGCCGGTGCCGTTCTGGGGCTGCTGCAGCACGAACTCCAGGCCCTCCACACCAGCCAGAGTGCGCTCCACCCGTTCCGCCTGGTGCCCGACCACCAGAAGCTGGCGGTCGGGGGCGAGCAGGTGGCAGCTGGACAGCACCCGTTCCACCAGGGTGGCGCCGGCCAGGGGCTGGAGCACCTTCGGCAGGGCACTCTTCATGCGGGTCCCTTTCCCGGCGGCCAGGACGGCAACGGCGAGCATCGGCGGCGGCGGGGCGTCTGCGCCGGAATCTACCGGTGCCCTTCGGAGCGGCCCAGTCCGTCGGGGTCTGCCGGCCGCCGCAGCTTCCCCGGCGGGGCGGGGCTGTGCTCCTGCTCCCGGCGGCGCCGCTCGAGGATCTCGGCGGCGCTGCCAGCGCCGCTGGGGTCCCGGTAGGGCAGGCCGGCTCGGCTGGCGAGGTGCTCCCGTTCGAAATCTTCCAGGGGCCGCAGGGCGGGATGGGTCTCCAGGGGGGTGGGGCTGGCCACCGTTCCGGCGCTCCAGCGCCCGGATCCGCCCCCGGACGGCCGGATGGCCTGGACCTCCAGACCCAGATCCAGCAGGCAGCGGCGCACCGCCGCCGCGGAGCTGTAGGTGATCAGACGGCCATCGGGCCGCAGCAGCCCCACCAACCGCTCCAGGAACTCCCGGCTCCACAGCTGGGGGCAGCGGGTCGGGGAGAAGGCATCCAGCAGCACCAGATCGCAGCGACCCGCCTGGGTGGCCAGCAGCTCCGGCAGCCGGCGGCGGGCATCGCCGAGCCACAGGCGCGGGCCGTTGCCCAGCCGCTCCAGCCGCTCGATCACCCCGGCCGGCCACTGGGCCCGGAAGCCGGCATCCGCCAGGGCCAGGGCCAACGGGCGCTGGTCCAGTTCCAGGCCCCACCAGTCGAGCTCGAGGCCTGCGGCCGCCGTCGCCGCGAGAAAGGCGGCGGTGTTGGTGCCGGTGCCGACGGCCACCTCCGCCACCAGCAGTTGCCGGCCCGGGGGGAAGCGTTCCAGAGCCGCCGGCACCACGAACTTCTCCTGGGCCTCCCGCAGGGCACCCGAGGCATTATGGAAGCCCTCGTCGCAGCCGCAGCTGTAGAGGCTGAAGCTGCCATCGCGCCCCAGCCGCGGCAGCAGCTCCGGCTGCGGAGGCGTCTCTGCCGGTTCAGTGGCGCAGGCGGGCCAGGTCATCCCAGAAGCCGGGGTAGGAGACGGCGGCCGCCTCCGGCCGCCCCAGGCGGGTGTCGCCGCGGGCCACCAGGGAGGCCACGGCCAGACTCATCGCCACGCGGTGATCGGTTTCGCTGTCCACCTCGGCCCCGTGCAACGGGGTGGGCCCTTCGATGCTGAGGCCATCGGCGTGCTCCTCGAGCCTGGCCCCCATCGCCGTCAGCTGGCGGGCCATCACCGCCAGGCGGTCGGTCTCCTTCACCCGCAGCTCGGCGGCGCCGCTGATGCGGCTGACCCCCTCGGCGCAGCAAGCCGCCACCGCCAGCACAGGGATCTCGTCCACCAGGCGGGGGATGATCGCTTCCTCGATGCGGAAGGCCCGCAGGGGGCCGTGCTGGACGCGCAGATCCCCCACCGGCTCGCCGGCCACGTCGCGGCTGTTGAGCACCGTGATCCGGGCCCCCATCTCAGCCAGCACATCAAGGATGCCGGTGCGGCTGGGGTTGAGGCCCACGTTCTCGACCGTGAGATCGGCCCCCGGGGTGATCGCCGCTGCCACCAGCCAGAACGCCGCCGAACTGATGTCGCCGGGCACCACCACCGTCTGGCCTCGCAGGGCGGGACCGGGGCGCACGGTGATGAACCGCCCCTGGTCGCCATCCACCACCAGGTCGGCGCCGAAGGCCCGCAGCATCCGCTCACTGTGGTCGCGGGTGGGGGCCGGTTCGATCACGGTGGTGGGCCCGCTTGCCGTCAGGGCTGCCAGCAGCAGGGCGCTCTTCACCTGGGCCGAGGCCACCGGTGTGCCGATGACACCGCCATGCAGGCTCTGGCCCTGCACGGCCAGGGGGGCCAGGTTGCCGCTGTCGCGCCCCTGGATGCGGGCTCCCATCTGGGCCAGGGGAACGCCGACCCGCCCCATCGGCCGGGAACGCAGGGAGGCATCGCCAGTGAGCACGAAGTGGCGCCCCTCCCGGCCGGCCAGCAACCCCAGCATCAACCGCATGGTGGTGCCGGAATTGCCGCAGTCGAGCACGTCGGCGGGCTCGCACAGCCCATCGAGGCCCACCCCCTCCACGGTCACCGGCTGGCCGGTGCTGATCGCCGACACCGTCACACCCATGGCCCGCAGACAGGCGGCGGTGCTCAGGGGGTCCTCGGCGGGCAGCAGCCCTTCGATGCGGGTGGTGCCTTCGGCGATCGCCCCGAACAGGAGCGAGCGGTGGGAGATCGATTTATCCCCGGGCACCGTCACGTGGCCCCGCAGGCTGCCGCCGGCTGGAAGAAGCAGGGGCGCCGGCAGGGCGACCGGGCTCGCATCGACACCCGCGGAGGAGGACAAAAGCTGTTGCGCCAACTGGAGGGATCCTATGGAGCGGCCGGTTCCGGCCCCCCCGTTCAGGGTCGGATGCCCACCGCCCGCAGCTTGGCCGACAGGCTCCAGACCTCCACCACCAGCCGGTGCCAGGGGGTGATCGTCTCCATGGACAGGCCCATGGGCTTTGGAGCGGCGGCCCGCAGGGACCGTGCCGCTGTCAGGGACAGGCGGGCTTCCTCGAGCCGCTGGCGCAGGTCGGCCTGCTCACCGGCGGCCATCACCGTCTGCGGGCAATGCTCCAGCAGCAGCAGGCCGCGATCGAAGGACTCGGCGTAGTCCTGCAACAGGGGCACCAGGATCTCCTCCAGCAGCGGGCCGGTGGGATCGGGCAGGGAGGGGGCGGGAACCATGCGCCCAGCGTAGGAATCGCTGCCGTGGCGGCCCCGGTACGGATCACCAGTCACTGGCGGGGGCATGGAACGATGGATCTTGAAGGGTTTGCCGATGATTGACGTCGCCACCTGGGATGGCCTGCTCCGCCGCCACGTGGACGACCGCGGGCGGGTGGACTACGCCGCCTGGCAACACCAGGGAGCGGCGGAACTGGAGCACTGGCTGGCGGCCCAGCGGCCCTTCGACCCTGAGCCTGGCACCAGGGCCGAGGCCATGGCCCTGTGGATCAACCTCTACAACGCCCTGGTCATCCGCCAGTTGCTGAAGCGGTTTCCGTTGGCCTCGATTCGCCCCACCATCGCGGGGGTGCCCAACTGGCCGGCGTTTCTGGCCTTCTTCTCGCGCCCTGTGATCAGCCTGCAGGGCCAGCCCCTCAGCCTCAACCGCATCGAGCACGCGATCCTTCGACCGCGCTTCGGCGACCCCCGCCTCCATTTCGCCCTGGTCTGCGCCGCTGTCGGCTGCCCCCTGCTGCGGCCGGAGGCCTACCGGGCCGAGCGGCTTGAGGCCCAGCTGGAGCAGGACGCCCTGCGCTTCCTGCAGGATCCGCACAAGCTGCGCTTCGATCCGCTCAGCGGACGGCTGCACGTCAGCCGGATCTTCCAGTGGTACCGCGGCGACTTTCTGGCGGTGGCGCCCTCGATCCCCGCCTATGTGGGCCGCTACCGCCCGGAGCTGGCGTTGCCGGCGGCCGTCAGGCTCAGCCACCTCCCCTACGACTGGGCTCTCAATCGTTGAGGCTCAGTCGCGGATCTCGCCGTAGAAACGTTTCAGCCGCGCGGCCGGCACGCCGAGGCCCCAGAGAAGGCCGATCAACACATAGATCCCGGTGGCCTTCCAGGACCCCCAGCGCGCCACCCGGCGGTCGGAGGATTCCACCACCCGGTTGAGCTGGCGGATGCGGCCCAGCCGGCCCAGCCGCTCGCAGAGATCGGCGTCCTCCATGATCGGCAGGGTGTCGTCGAAGCCCCCGCAGCGCTCGAAGTCGCGCCGCCGGCAGAACATCACCTGGTCACCGAACAGCACCCGGAACCCCTTCAGCACGTAGCGATGGGGCCGGAACAGCAGTGCCGCGTAGTGGGTCTTGAGGGCGTTGTGCAGGCTCACACCCCAGCGGGTGGTCCGGGCGCCCCGCATCAGTGCAATGAAGCCGCCGCAGCTGGTGGCCGGGTCGGCCAGGGTGGCTCTCACCAGCAGCACCAGATCCGACGGCACCAGGGTGTCGGCGTGAACGAAGCAGAGAATCTCGCCGCTGGCCTCAGCCGCCCCCCGGTTCATCTGCAGCGCCCGCCCCACCTGCTTGCAGCGGATCACCCGGCAGCCGTGCACGTGGGCCCTGGCCAGGGTGGCATCGGTGCTGCCGCCATCCACCACGATCACCTCATCGGCAGCCGGATCGAGGATCTCCAGCTGGTTGAGGGTGCGGCCCAGGTGAGCGGCTTCATTGAGGGTCGGGATAATGATCGAAACCGACGGCGCTATCAACTTGCTGCGCAACAATCTTTCATTCTACGATCAGCAGGCAGCTTGTTGGTGGGACGAGAGCGCCACCATCTTTCCGCTCAGTCAACTCAATCCGCTTCGCTGTCTCTTTTTCGATCGGTTTGTTCCCCAGTGGCGACATTTGCGTGTCCTGGATGTGGGCTGTGGTGGTGGCTACACCTGCGAATTTCTTGCCCGCCGGGGCGCCGGTCTGAGCGGTGTCGACCGTTCCGGCCCCTGCATTGATGCGGCCCGGAGCCATGCGTCCGAGATGGGTCTGGAGATCGATTACCGGGTGGGTCTGGCGGAGCAACTTCCTTTCGCCTCCGGATGTTTCGATGTGGTGATCTGTGTCGATGTGCTGGAGCATGTCGATCGTCCGGACGCCGTGATCGCAGAGATCGCCAGGGTTCTGGCCCCCGGAGGAATCTTCTGTTTCGACACCATCAATCGCACCTTCCGCTCCCGGCTCACCATGATCTGGCTGCTGGAGACGCTGCTGCGGCTGATACCGGCCGGGGTACACGACTGGGAGCGGTTCGTGACACCGGAGGCCCTCGAGGGTTGGCTGCTGGCCAGTGGATTCAGCGCCATCAGAATGCAGGGCATGGATCTGTTCGGCCGGGGTCCGCTGCGCACCCTGGGCCGGCTGCTCCACTACCTGCGCACCGGTGGTTTCCAGGTGGCCTTCGATCAGGATCTGGCCGTGATGTTCATCGGAACGGCCCGGCTCAGCCCAGCAGCAGTCCCCCGGATTCGCTGAAGGCCGCCCGGGCGCTGCGCAGATCAAACAGCAGGTCCTCCAGGGTGAGCCGGTCCAGTTCCCGCTCGAGGGCCTGCAGCAGGCGTCGGTTGAGCACCCGGGTCACCCGGTCGCTGGGCTGGGGGTCTTCCTCCGGCTCCGTGGCGGCCATCAGGCTGGCGGCCGGGGCGTCCACCGCCGCCAGGATCGCCGCCAGGGGCAGGTCGGCGGGCAGGCGCCGCAGCCGGTAACCCCCCTGCCGGCCCCGCCGCGATTCCACCAGGGCGGCCCGACGCAATTTGAGCATCAGCTGCTCCAGCATCGGGGCGGGCAGGTCCTGGGCCTGGGCGAGGGCGTTCACCGACTGCCAGCGCGGCGGATCCAGGGCCAGCTCCAGCAGGGCCTTGAGGGCATAGATGCCGCTGCGGCGCAGCATCAGCGGCCTGCGGCCAGGCGCTCCAGCACGTGCTCCAGGGTGTAGCCGAACAGTGCGGGATCCGGCTCGCTCTGGCCCAGATCGTCGAGCCCCAGTTCGCTCCAGCGGCCATCCACCCGCGCCTCCAGCTCGGCATCCCGGCCCAGGGCCTGGCCCCAGTCGTGGCGTTTCTCCGGGCCGATCTTGGTGGTGGCATCAATCGCCAGCCGTCCCCCCAGCCCCAGCCGTTCGCTGGCGAAATCGAGCGAGTCGAAGGGGGTGTCCTCCAGCACGAAAAGGTCGCGCTGCGGATCCACCTGGGCGCTGATCGCCCAGATCACCTGGCGCGGGTCACGGATCGCGATCGATTTGTCGACCACCACCACGAACTTGGTGTAAGTGAACTGGGGCAGGGCGCTCCAGAAGGCCATGGCCGCCCGCTTCGCCTGACCCGGGTAGGCCTTGTCGATGGCGATCACCGCCAGCTTGTAGCTGAGGCCCTCCATCGGCAGGAAGAAATCGACGATCTCCGGAATCTGCTGGCGCAGGATCGGCGTGTAGATGCGGTTCAGGGCGATCGCCAGCATCGCCTCTTCCTTCGGCGGACGGCCGCTGAAGGTGGTCAGGAAGATCGGCTCTCGGCGCTGGGTGACGCAGTGGAAGCGCACCAGGGGCGAGTCCTCCTCACCGCCATAGAAACCCATGTGGTCGCCGCAGGGGCCATCGGGCAGGACCTCGCCGGGGGTGATCGTGCCCTCCAGCACCACTTCGCTGTGGGAAGGCACCTCCAGGTCGAGGGTTTTGCAGCGGGCCAGTCGCACTCCTTCCCCCGCATACAGGCCGGCGAACAGCCATTCGCTCAGCTGCACCGGGATCGGCGTCGCCGCCGCCATCACCAGCAGCGGGTGCACACCGATGGCCACCGCCACCTCGAGCTTGCGGCCCATGGCCGCCGCCTTGCGCAGGTGCCGGGCGCCGCCCCGCACGCTCAGCCAGTGCACGGTGGCGCTGTTGATCGACTGGCGCTGCAACCGGTAGACGCCGACGTTGGGAACGCCGGTTTCGGGGTCCTTGGTGATCACCAGTCCGAGGGTGATCACCCCGCCCGCATCCCCCGGCCAGGGGCGCAGCAGCGGCAGGGCCTCCAGGTTCACCTGATCGCCTTTGAACACCTGCTGGTGGCAGGGGGGGGTGAGGTCGAGGTCGGGCCGGGCCCGCACCAGATCCCAGAACACCCCCCCGAACTTCATCACCTCCTTGAGGCCCTTCGGCGGCCGGGGCTGCTGCAGCAGGGCCAGGCGCTCGCCGAGGGACTCGAGCTCCTCGGGCCGTTCCATGCCCATGCTCCACAGCACCCGCTCCACCGTGCCCATCAGGTTCACGGCCACCGGCATGGGGGAGCCGATCACGTTCTCGAACAGCAGGGCCGGGCCGCCCATTACCAGGACCCGATCGGCGATGGCCGCCAGTTCCAGATCCGGGTCCACCGGCGCCGTGATGCGCCGCAGCTGGCCCCGCTTCTCCACCAACGCCAGGAAATCGCGCAGATTGCGCTGCCGCCCGAGCGCCTTGCCGCTTCCGATCCCGTCCGCCACCACCCTCGCCACCGTCGTCCTGCGCCGTCGAGCTGCTGCCTACTGTGACGCACCCCTGTAGCGATCGCGTCCCGTGCTGCTCTCCTACTTCCACACCTCCGAAGCGGTTCCCCCCCTGCGTTCTCCCGAGGAGGACGGCCCCGATGCGGCCGTGGTCATCGACGTGCTGCGGGCCACGACCACCATCGCCTGGGCACTGCAGAACGGGGCCGAGGCGATCCAGGCCTTCGCCGATCTGGGCGCCCTCGAAACGGCCGCCGCCGACTGGCCGGCCGCCCGTCGGCTGCGGGCCGGCGAGCGCGGCGGCAAGCGGGTGGTGGGCTACGACCTGGGCAACTCCCCCCTGGCGGTCACGCGTGAGCGGGTCGAGAGCAAGCGCCTGTTCCTGAGCACCACCAACGGCACCCGCTCCCTCGACCGGGTCCAGGCGGTGCCCCTGCTGCTCACCGCCTGCCTGCCCAACCGCACCGCCGTGGCCCGGCGCCTGATCGAGCGCCAGGCCCTGCGGGTGTGGATCGTGGGCAGCGGCTGGGAGGGCGATTACTCCCTCGAGGACAGCCTGGCGGCGGGGGCGGTGGCGTCGGCCGCGATCGAGCTGGCGGTGGCACCCCACATGGGGGTCCGCTGCGCCAACGACGAAATGCTGGCCGCCCTGGCCCTCTGGCAGCAGTGGCGCCATGACACCGAGACCTGCCTGCGCAGCGCCAGCCATGGCCAGCGCCTGATCGGCCTCGGCAACCACGACGCCGATTTCGCCTGCTGTGCCGCCGTGGACAGCCTGGAGATCGTGCCGATCCAGGCCGAACCCGGGGTGCTGCGCGCCAGTTGAGCCACGCCTTGCCCCCCGTGGCGTCTCCCTTACGATTCGCCGGTCTTGGAGCGGTCCGGCGGTGAGCAGTTTTCTGGCAGCAGCGCTGCAACTCACCAGCACGCCGGATCCGGAGGCCAATTTTTCAGCGGCTGAGGAGCTGATCGAACTGGCGGCCCGCCGCGGTGCCGACCTGGTCGGGCTGCCCGAGAACTTCGCCTTCATGGGCGACGACGCCCGCCGGCTGGAGCTGGCACCGGCCCTGGCCGAGCGCTGCAGCCGTTTCCTGGTCACCATGGCTCGCCGCTACCAGGTGACCCTGCTGGGGGGGGGGTTCCCGGTCCCGGCCGGGGAAGGCCAGACCTTCAACCGCGCCGAGTTGGTGGGCCGTGAGGGCCAGCTCCTGGCCCGTTACGACAAGATCCACCTCTTCGATGTGGACCTGCCCGACGGCATCACCTACCGGGAGTCCGCCACGGTGCAGCCCGGCCACGAGCTGCCGCCCGTGGTCGATGTGCCGGGCCTCTGCCGTGTCGGCCTGTCGATCTGTTACGACGTCCGCTTTCCCGAGCTCTACCGCCAGCTGGCCGGTGCTGGCGCCCAGCTGCTGATGATTCCGGCCGCCTTCACGGCCTACACCGGCAAGGACCACTGGCAGGTGTTGCTCCAGGCCCGGGCGATCGAGAACACCGCCTACGTCCTGGCGCCCGCCCAGACGGGGCTCCACTACGGCCGCCGCCAGACCCATGGCCATGCCCTGGTGATCGACCCCTGGGGCACCGTGATGGCCGATGCGGGAGTGGAACCGGGTCTGGCGATGGCCCCGGTCGACATGGCCCACGAGGCCAGGGTCCGTGCCCAGATGCCGAGCCTGCAGCACCGTCACCCGGCCCTTTTCTGAGTGTTCATGGGAGTAAGAGCGACGCGATTCGCCTGGTTGCTGACCCTGCCCCTGCTGCTCGGGGCCCTGCCCGCCCAGGCGGCAAGCGCCCTGTCCGCCTGGCGTCTCAGCCGGGAGGGGGTCCTGGAACTGCGCACCTCTCCGGGGGTGCGGCTGCAGGCCTTCTACGAGGAGGGTTCGGGTGTCACCGGGCCCCGGGTCTGGGTGGACCTGCCCGGTGCGCCCCAGCGCAGCCGTTCGGTCCCCGTCGGCGGCCTGGTGCGGGAAGTGCGCATCGGCCGGCCCGATTCCGGCACCACCCGGCTGGTGCTCGAATTCAGGCCCGGCACCCGCCTCGATCCGCGCCAGCTTCGCTTGGTGGGCACGGCCCGGGATCGCTGGCGCCTCACCCTCACCGGCCTCCCCCTCAGCGGTTTCACCCGCAATGTCGGCGAGGGGGACATGGACGCGCCAACCTCCAGCTGGACCGCTTCGCGCCCCAGCGGCTACGGCAGCAGCGGCCGGACCACCTCCGGCCGGCCCCTGTCTTCCGATGGCCTGCCCGTGGTGCCCCGGGGCCGCTTCCGGGTGGTGATCGACCCCGGTCACGGCGGGCCGGATCCTGGGGCCGTGGGCATCGGTGGGCTGCGGGAGACCGACGTGGTGCTGGATGTCAGTCTGCAGGTGGCTCAGCTTCTCCAGGCCCGGGGGGTGCAGGTCCTGATGACCCGCACGTCGGAGGTGGACGTTGACCTGCCGCCGCGGGTGTCGCTGGCCAACAGCAGCAACGCCGATGTGTTCGTGAGCATCCACGCCAATGCCCTGAGCATGGCCCGCCCTGATGTGAACGGCGTCGAAACGTTCTATTTCCAGTCGGGCCGCTCCCAACGGCTGGCCCAGGCCATTCAGTCACGGATCATGGCGATCTCGCCGGGCTCGCCCGACCGCGGCGCCCGCCCGGGTCGTTTCTTCGTGATCCGCCGCACGGTGATGCCGGCGGCGCTGGCGGAGATGGGCTTCGTCACCGGTCGCATCGACGCCCCCCGCCTGGCCGATCCCAATTTCCGGCGCCGGTTGGCTGTTGCGGTCTCCGCCGGCATCCTCGACTTTCTCCAGGGGGACTCTTGAGCCTGCTCGTCGGTCTGTTCGACAGTGGCCTCGGAGGGCTGACGGTGCTGCGCCAGGTCCATGCCCTCTATCCCCACTCCCCCTGCCTCTACCTGGGCGACACGGCCCGGGTCCCCTACGGGCAGCGCTCCAAGGAGGAGATCCGGGCGATTGCGTCGGAGGTGGTGCACTGGCTGCGCTTGCAGGGGGTGGGGGTGCTGGTGATGGCCTGCAACACCTCCAACGCCCTCGCGCTGGACGTGGCCGTGGGCGAGGCGGGCGTGCCGGTGGTGGGGCTGATCGACAGCCTGGCCAGCGAACTCACCAGCGACCACGTCGGGGTGCTGGCCACCCCGGCCACCGCCGCCAGTGGCGCCTACCGCCGCTCGATCCAGGCCTGCCGCCCCTCGGCCAGGGTGCTGGAGATGGGCTGCCCCGCCTTCGTGCCGCTGATCGAGGCGGGCGATCTGCAGGCCCCTGAGCTGCGTGCCGCCGCCGCCCGCTACCTGGCCCCGTTGCTGGAGGCGGAGGTGGACACCATCGTGCTGGGCTGCACCCACTACCCGCTGCTGCGGGCCCTGCTGGCCGAACTGCTCCCCCCCGATGTGCAGCTGGTGGACCCGGCCCTGGCGGCGGCCCAGCGCCTCGGGCCCTTGCTGGCCAGCCTGGGGGATTCCCCCGAGGTCGACCAGGCGGTGGAGTCGGTGCGGCCGCCCCTGGAGCGCACCCGTTTCTGTGTCACCGGGCCCGCCGAGGCCTTCGCCAGCGCGGCCGCCGCCTGGCTGGGAAGCCGGCCGGCGGTGCGCAGCGTCAGCCTGCAGTCACCCACCCGCGCCTATTGAGGCACGGCCCCTAGGATCCTTTCATCGTGGAGGTGACGTGGCGACGGTTGCAGAGTTGCTCCAGCCGGTGGAGTCCGACCTCGATGCCCTGCTGGCCGACCTGCGCAGCCTGATCGGCGCCGGCCATCCGATCCTTCAAGCGGCCGCCGAGCACCTGTTCGCGGCCGGTGGCAAGCGGTTGCGGCCGGGCATCGTGCTGCTGCTGTCGCGGGCCATCGCCCCCGATGGCGGCCTCAGCCCTCGCCACCGGCGGCTGGCGGAGATCACCGAGATGATCCACACCGCCTCGCTTGTCCACGACGATGTGGTCGACGAAGCGGCCACCCGCCGGGGTGTGGCCACGGTGCACAGCCGCTTCAACCATCGCGTTGCGGTGCTGGCCGGTGATTTTCTCTTCGCCCAGGCCAGCTGGCACCTCGCCAACCTCGACGATCTCGAGGTGGTCAAGCTGCTCTCCCGCGTGATCATGGATCTGGCCGATGGCGAGGTGCGCCAGGGTCTGTTCCGCTACGACACGGGCCAGAGCTTCGAGACCTATCTCGAGAAGAGCTACTGCAAGACGGCCTCGCTGATCGCCAACAGTGCCCGGGCTGCCGGGGTGCTCACCGGTCTGCCCGAACCGCGCCTCGATGCCCTCTACCGCTTCGGTCGCCAGCTTGGCCTGGCCTTCCAGGTGGTCGACGACATCCTCGACTTCACCGCCAGCGACCAGCAGCTGGGCAAGCCCGCCGCCAGCGACCTGGCCTCGGGCTACCTCACCGCCCCGGTGCTCTACGCCCTCGAGGAGCGGCCAGCCCTGGCCGGCCTGATCGAGCGGGAATTCTGTGAGGCCGGCGACCTCGACCAGGCCCTGGCCATGGTGCGGGGCTGTGAGGCCATCGGTCGCGCCCGGGCCCTGGCCGAGGGCTTCGCCCGTGAGGCCCACGAGGCGATCGAATGGTTGCCCCCCTCGGAGCCCCGCAGCGCCCTGCGCGCCCTGCCGGAGTTCGTCCTCAGCCGCCTCTACTGATCCAGTTCCACCTCCTCCAGGGAGTTGAGGCAGATCACACCCTCGGGGTAGGCCTGGCAGTCCACCCCAGGCGGAAGCAACACGTGCACCTGGCAGCCGGCGCCCAGGGCAGCGGCCACACCGGCGCTGGAGTCCTCGAACGCCCAGCACGCCGTGGGTGCCACCCCCAGACGCCGGGCCGCCAGCAGGAAGGGGTCGGGCGCGGGTTTGCCGCCGCCCAGGTCCGGGTCATCGCCATGGACCCGTTCGCGGATCAGGGCCATCCAGGGGTGGGGGGCCACCTTCACCGCCACCGCCTGGCGTGCGCTGCTGGTGGCCAGGGCCATGGGGATCCCCAGGGCGACGCAACGGCGCACCAGGGCCTCGGCGCCGGGCATGGCCGGGGCCGAGGCCAGCAGGGCCTCGGCGATGGGCTGACGCACGGCCAGCAACTCCTGCTCGCTCAGCGGCGGGCCTCCGGCGTCGACGATCCACTGGCGCACCTGGCTGGCGCAGTCTTGGCGCCGCCGGCCCCGCAGGCTCAGCAGTTCGGCCCCAGCGAGGGGGCGGCCGAAACGGCTGGCCGCCGCCTGCCAGGCGGTGGCATGGGCGGGTTCGGTGTCCAGCAGCAGACCGTCGAGATCAAACAGGCAGGCAGCGGGTCGCTGGGGCATGCCCCCAGCCTGCATCAGGACGGATCGGTCTCGGGGTAACGGTCCTCCAGGGCGGTTTCCAGGGTGGTGAGCAGCAGCACCAGGGCGGCCCGCTCATCGAGTTCGCTTCCGCCCACCTCATCGATCCAGCGGTGGCAAAGGGCCTCGATCTGCTGGAACAGCCCGGTCCCCCCCCGCAGCAGGGTCATCACCTTCTCGACGTTGTCCTCATCGATGTCCGGCGGCAGACCCACCACGTAGCGGCGGCCGTCGTCCCCCACGTAGGTGAGGTTGCCCTCGGCGTCCCGTGTCGGGCCGGCGTGGGGCGTGATGGGCTGCTCCTCCATGGCCTTGCGCTCCATTCCCGGGGGGTTGCTCCCTGGCTAACGCCGCCGGGCGATCTTGCCAAGCAGCGATGAGCAGCCCTGATCGCCCCCGGGGGGGGGGACCAGGCCAGCGAGTCGTCAGCGGTTGAGCCTCTGCATCCGCCAGGTCACGAAGGTGCCGATCGGGCTCCAGAGCAGGAACGGCACCAGCAGCAGGCTGGCGGGCCGTGACACGGCCAGCAGCGCCAGGGCCAGGCCCAGCCCCCAGAGCCAGCCGGCCAGGCCCGCCGCCGTCCCCCAGGCGAGCCGCCGGGTGCGGCAGATCAGCAGCGTGTAGCTCTGCACCAGGACGAGCAGCACGAGATAACCGGTCATGGCCAGGGGCGCCGTCGGCCCGCCGGCCCACCAGCGGATCAGGGCCGAGGCGTAGAAGCACACGTAGACGACCGACCAGATCACGGGGATCCAGCGCTCGAACGTGAGCCAGCGGGGGCGCCTGAGCCGCAGGAACCAGGCGAACTGCTGGCGGCTCGGGGTCAGGACGGCGATCACCAGGCCCATCACCAGCAGGATCGTCAGCCAGGCAGGCATGGGAGGGGAGCCGTGTCTCTCCAGCGTGGCCTGTCTGCGGTTGAATGCACCATGCCCCAGCCCGCCCGGCAGGCTTTGCCATGACCCAGGACTCCTCGCCCACGATCGAGTCGGTGCTCCAGGAACAACGGCAGTTCGATCCGCCGCCCCAGTTGGCCGCTGCGGCCCGTATCGGTTCGATGGCCGCGTATGAGGAGCTGGCTTCGCGCGCCCAGGCCGATCCCGATGGCTTCTGGGGAGAGGCGGCCCGGCGCGAGCTGCACTGGTTCGAGCCCTTCGACACGGTTCTGGACTGGAGCAACCCGCCCTTCGCCCGCTGGTTTGAGGGGGGCACCACCAACCTCTCCTACAACTGCCTCGATCGCCATCTGGAGGGCCTCCGGGCCGAGAAGACGGCCCTGATCTGGGAGGGGGAACCGGGCGACGTGCGCCGCTTCACCTATCGCGAGCTGCACGCAGAGGTCTGCCGCGCCGCCAATGCCTTGAAGGCCCTCGGTGTCGGCAAGGGCGATCTGGTGGCCCTCTACATGCCGATGGTGCCGGAGGCGGCCATCGCCATGCTGGCCTGCGCCCGCATCGGTGCCCCCCATTCGGTGGTGTTCGGCGGCTTTTCCGCCGAGGCCCTGCGTGACCGCCTGAACGACGGCCAGGTGAAGCTGGTGATCACCGCCGACGGCGGTTTCCGCAAGGACAAGGCCGTGTCCCTCAAGCCGGCCGTGGATCAGGCCCTGTCCGAGGGCTGCCCGAGTGTCGAGTACGTGCTGGTGGTGCGCCGCACCGGCGAGGCCACCGCCTTCGAGGCCGGCCGCGACCTCTGGTGGCATGAGCTGGTGGACGGCCAGAGCGCCGATTGCCCAGCCGAGCCGATGGCCAGCGAAGACCGCCTCTTCGTGCTCTACACCTCGGGCTCCACCGGCAAACCCAAGGGGGTGGTTCACACCACCGCCGGCTACAACCTCTGGGCCCATCTCACCTTCCAGTGGATCTTCGACATCCGCGAGGACGACATCCATTGGTGCACCGCCGACGTGGGCTGGATCACCGGCCACAGCTACATCGTCTACGGGCCCCTCTCCAACGGCGCCACCACCCTCATGTACGAGGGGGCACCGCGGCCCGCCAAGCCCGGGGCCTTCTGGGAGGTGATCGAGAAGCACAAGGTGACGATCTTCTATACCGCCCCGACGGCCATCCGTGCCTTCATGAAGAGCGGCCGCGAGGTTCCCGACCGTTACGACATGTCCAGCCTGCGGATCCTCGGCACCGTCGGCGAGCCGATCAATCCGGAGGCCTGGATGTGGTACCGCGACGTGATCGGCGGCGACCGCTGCCCCGTGGTCGACACCTGGTGGCAGACCGAGACCGGCGGGGTGATGATCAGCCCCCTGCCCGGCGCCACCCCCACCAAACCAGGCTCGGCCACCCTGCCCCTGCCGGGCATCGTGGCCGATGTGGTGGATCTGGAGGGCAACAGTGTGCCGACGGGGCAGGGCGGCTACCTGGCGGTGCGGCGCCCCTGGCCCGGCATGATGCGCACCGTGCACGGCGATGCCGACCGTTTCCGGCGCAGCTACTGGGAGCACATCCGGCCCGCCGACGGCAGCTACCTCTATTTCGCCGGGGACGGCGCCCGCCGCGACGCGGACGGCTATTTCTGGGTGATGGGCCGGGTCGACGACGTCATCAACGTCTCCGGCCACCGGCTGGGCACCATGGAGATCGAATCGGCCCTGGTGAGCCACCCTGCGGTGGCGGAGGCCGCGGTGGTGGGCCGGCCTGATGATCTGAAGGGGGAAGGGATCGTGGCCTTCGTCACCCTGGATGTGGGGGTGGACGGCGACGCGGCCCTGGAGGCGGAGCTGCGCCGCCATGTGGGCCTGGAGATCGGACCGATCGCCCGGCCCGACGTCATCCGCTTCACCGACGCCCTGCCCAAGACCCGCAGCGGCAAGATCATGCGCCGGATCCTGCGCTCCCTGGCCTCGGGCCAGGAGGTGAGCGGTGACACGAGCACCCTGGAGGACCGCTCGGTGCTGGACCAGCTGCGGGTCTGAGGTCCCTCGCCTGCCCGGGTGGCCTCAGGCAGCCCCGGACCAGGCGCCGATCTGCTCGGCCAGCCGCTCCATGCCCCGCTGGCGGGCCGGATCATCGGCCCAGTCCCCGAGGAACTGCTTGCGCAGGCCGCCGCTGGCCGGGGTGAGGTGATCCCCGGGCAGTTCCAGCAGGGTGGAGGCATCGCCGGCCCTGGCCTGCAGAACATCGATCAACCGGCCGCTCTGGTCGATCGTGTCGCGGCTGAAGCGCACCACCAGGTTGCGGGGCTGGCGGTAGCTGCTGCCGATCTGGAGCAGGGTGTCCTCGGGGGAGGGGCTGAACTCGCTGCGGAAGCGGAACTGCTGGCCCAGCTCCGCCAGGAAGGGGATCGAGCGCTCGGCCGAGAAGTTGTTGAAACTGAGGGCCACCAGGCCATCGCTGCGGCGGCCGCCGTCGGGGGCGAGCAGGTGCAGCTTGCAGCCGAGGCTGTGGCCCAGCCGCAGCAGGGCGGCCTCGGCCGGAGCCGCCAGCTGGTCCCGCAGCTGGCGGAACAGGCGCCAGGCGGCGTTGGCCTGGGCCTGGTGGTCGAAGCCGGGCACGTAGCTCCAGGCATGGATCCGCCAGCCCCGTGCCGCCAGGGCCTCGAGAAAGCGCCGATAGCTCAGCTGGGGGGTGGCGGCCAGGTAGCTGCCGCCGATGAACTCGATCAGCCCGCGGGGCCGGCCCGGGGGCTCCAGCCTCCAGAGCTCCCCCTGCTGTCGCCACGGCGTCATCGTTCGCGCCCTCCCCTCGCGATTGCGGTGTGCGTCAGGCGCCCTGGAGGCCGCGCAGGGCATCGAGGGCCTCGCGCCGGTGGGCTGGGCCGTCGAGCAGGTTGTTGAAGACATGGCGGACCACCCCCTGGCCATCGATGACGTAGGTGACCCTGCCGGGCAGCAGGCCCAGCACGCTGGGCACCCCGAAGGCCTTGCGCAATCGGTTGCCGGCATCGACCAGCAACGGGAAGGGCAGCCGGTGGCGGTTGGCGAAGCGCCGGTGGCTGGCGGCATCGTCGCCGCTGACGCCCCACACCGCGGCTCCGAGCCCCTGCAGGTCGGCGTAGCTGTCGCGGAAGGCGCAAGCCTCCATGGTGCAGCCGGGGGTGTCGTCCTTGGGGTAGAAGAACAGCACCAGGGCCTTGCCCTCCAGCTGGTCACTGCGCCGTTCCGTGCCGTCCTGGTCGGGGAGAGCGATCAGGGGGGCGGTGTCGCCGGGGGCGAGGGCTGGAGCCACGGAAGGCGGGGAGGCATGGGGTTGTCCAAGCCTAGGAAGCACGGCCCCGGCGGGGCCTTGCCCGGCTTGCGACGATGGGGGTGCGTGCGGACGGCGCCCGATGCAGGAGCAACCCGGTCTCTGGCAACAGGAGGATCTGCTGGCCATGGCCGCGCCGGTGCCGCTTGAGCCGCCCCAGCCCGCCGCGACCCGCTCGGCCCCCCTGTCCCTGCCCGCCTGTGCCAGCCGCCCGGCGCGGGCCCTGCCCCGGGTTCCGGAGACCCTGCTGATCCTTGACACGGAGACCACCGGCCTCTCCACCCTCCAGGGCCAGTGCATCGAGGTGGGGGCCATCCTCTTTCATGTGCCCCACCGGGCCGTGCTCACCCAGGTGTCCTTCCTGATGCCCTGCGCCGGCAACGCCGCCGAGGGCATCAACGGCATCCCTGCCGCCGTGACACGCCTGGAGCAGCCCTGGCAGGACGCCCTGGCGTGCTTCCGGGCGATGGTGGGGGCCTGTGAGGCCCTGGTGGCCCACAACGTCGCCTTCGACCGTCAGTGGTTCGGCCTGGGGCCGCTGCCGGTGCTGGATCGCCCCTGGATCTGCTCGATGGAGGACATCCGCTGGCCGGCGGAGCGCCAGCTGCGCAGCACCCCCTCGGTCCGTGATCTGGCCCTGGCCTACGGCGTACCGGTATGGGCGGCCCATCGGGCCCTGACCGACTGCATTTACCTGGCCCAGGTGTTCGAGCGCTGCTCCGACCTGGAGGCCCTGCTTCAGGCCGCCCTGGAGCCCCGCAGTCTCTACCGGGCGGACCTTCCCTATGCCGAGCGTCACCGCGCCCGGGAGGCCGGCTTCCGCTGGAACGAAGCGGTGCCAAGGGCCTGGAGCCGCCGGCTCAGCCGGCGGGAGGCGGAGGCCCTGGCCTTTCCGGTCCAGTTGGTGCCGGATCCCTCGCCCGCCGAAGTCCTGGCCAGGACCGCCTGAAGCCGTCGCCCATCTTCCGTTTTTGTTTCGATGGTTGAAGCAGATCCGAGGATCCGGGGCGCTTCGCCGCCGCCTCCCCACCCTTGGAGTGTTCTTCCGGCGTCGCCGCCATGGTCACCCGGCTGCCAACCAGCTCCGGTGACGGTGGCGAACCGGCGCAGCACCGGGTGCGCCGCTGGCAGACGGCCCGCACCTGGGCTCGGCTGATCCGGGAGGCGGAGGCCCTCTGGCGGGTCGATGTCCGCGCCCTGCGCCGCCTGGCCTCCCAGGAGCTGTTCCAGCTGGTGCAGGAGGTGCCACCCCGCCTGCGTCGGCGCGTCAACCTGTGGCTGGTCCGCTTCAACGTCGCCACCCGGCTGCACTGACGCTTCTTTTGGCTCCAGCACCGGGATCCGGGCCAAAAAAAATCAGCTGATGGGATCAGCTGACAGAACGAACGACGACCGGCGAACCCATGGGCGGAACGTTCGGTGGACCGGCTGAATCGGAGCGGCGGGATTCGAACCCACGACCCCCACTACCCCAAAGTGGTGCGCTACCAAGCTGCGCTACGCCCCGGCGGAACGAAGCTATCACAGCGTCCTGGGGGTGCCGCGGCGTCTGGACAGGCGCCGCATCAGGCGATTCGTGAGCCGCTGGCGGCCCATCGCCGTGTAGCCGCAGAGGCGCTCGCGACGGGCCATCAGCCGCAGTTCCGCCAGCCCCATCGTGGCCAGCTGCAGTTCCGGTAGCCGTTGCCAGGCCATCGACGGCAGGGGCAGCTCGGAGCCTTCCCGACCCTCCCTGAAGCCCTTCAGGGCGCCGCCGGCCATCCATTCCGGCACGAGCACGAACAGCACCGCCAGCAGGCCGTAGAGCTCCACCAGCCCCTTCGGCAGCGGATGCAGCTGGCGCCTGGGCTGATCCTGCTCCTCGGCGGGGTCTCTCACGACAGGAAGCTCGGCGCCAGGGCGCTGGGCCCCTGGCGCCACTGCAGCGGCGGTTCGCCGGAGGGGTGCAGTCGCACGGTCCAGAAGGCCAGGGCGAAGCAGATGCCGACGGCGGCGATCAGGGCCACGACCACCACCCGATCGGAGAGGGGCTTCATACCTGTTCGCTGCGCACGCAGATGCGTCGACTGGGCAGCTGTTCGAGGGTGAGTTCATCGCCGCGCAGGATCACCCGCAGGCTCTCGTTCTGGTAACGAAGGCCCGGTGCGTCCGATTCCTCCCGGAACAGGGTCGACCGGGTGCGGCCGGCGATCAGGGAGGCCTGGGAGGCGTTGCGCTCCAGCACCACCGAGACGCGGTCACCGCAGAGGAATCGCTCGCGGATGTCGTAGTTCTCCCACCAGGGGGACTGCATCGCCAGCAGGGGCAGGAGTCCGAGCGCGAGCAGCGGGGGGGCGGCCATGGAAGAAGCGGTCAGACGAGGGCGATCGGCGCATTGTCGCCGCGAAGGACGCAATGGGGGATGGCCCAGTCATAGCTTTCCCACACGCCAGCGGGAAGGAGGTAGGTGCCGCCGGGGAAGGGGCCGAGGGTGACCCCGGTGGGCTGGGCGGAGCAGTAGGGGCGGCTCCCGGGCTTCGCCAGGTACTGCTGGTGGTACGGCTCGGCGAAGTGGAAGCGTCTGCCGGAGCCGATCTCGGTGGTGATCTTTCCGGCCCCGGCCGCCTCCAGGGCAGCCTGGTAGGCCGTGCGGCTGGCTTCGGCGAGGGCCAGCAGGGCGGGATCGTCCACGAAGATGGCCGATCGGTACTGGCTGCCGCGGTCGTTCCCCTGGCGGTTGCCCTGGGTGGGGTCGTGGCACTCCCAGAACAGCTTGAGCAGATCGGCAAAGGAGACCCGGGCGGTGTCCCACACCACCCGCACCACCTCGGCGTGGCCGCTGCGACCGCTGCAGACCTGCTCGTAGGAGGGAGACGCGAGCTGGCCACCGGCATAGCCCACCGCGGTGGAGACCACCCCGGGCAGACGCCAGAAGCCCTTCTCCGCGCCCCAGAAGCAGCCGCAGCCGAACTGGGCTTCCGCCTGGCCCTCCGCCGGCGGAGCCGCCAACAGGGTGCCGAGCACGGCGTGGATTCCCTCGGCCACCTGGCCGGCTTTGGCAGGGGCGTGGTTGCTGTTGCCGCCCGAGGGGCTGGTGAAGAGGCCGAACAAGGCGTTTGCCGTCAGGGATCCAACCCTAGGAAGCGCCCTGTTGGTCCTGTTGCGGCACCAGGGCGATGTGGTTCAGCAGGGTGGTGATGAAGGCGAACAGCAGAAAGGGCAGCGACAGCACCAGGATCAGGCCCACCCCAACAAGAGCGAACAGGGGCCGGCTCGCCCCCATCAGGGCCAGACCCGCCGCCAGGCTCACGAAGATCACGGCCATCCAGATCAGGACCTGGCCGTAGATGTCACCGAAGGTCAGGGTGCAGCGAACGTTGAGCGGCTGGCTGAAGGGCGACGGGGTGGGAGCCATGGGTACGGCGTGGCAGGCGGTTGGGAACCACGGGCCTTCCAGGTAAGCCCAACCGCCGTCCCTGCGAGGGGCAACTCAACATCTGTTTGAAACTCTCAGACGGCCTGGAGTTGGCGCACGGCCTCCTCCCGGTCCCAGAGTCGGCGGTAGGTGCCCTCCTGCTGCAGCAGGTCGTTGTGGTGGCCCTCCTGGACGAGGTGACCCGCTTCGAGCACCAGGATCCGGTCGCAGGCCGCTGCCGCCGAGAGCTGGTGGCTGATCATCACCACCGTGCGCCGCTGCTCCTCGCGCACCGACCGCAGGATGCCCGCGGCGGTGTTGTTGTCGACGCTGGCCAGGGCGTCATCGAGCACCAGCAGGGGGGCCTCCACCAGCAACGCCCGCCCCAGGGCGGTGCGCTGGCGCTGGCCGCCGCTCAGGGTGATGCCCCGCTCCCCCACCAAGGTGCGGTAGCCATCGGGGAAGCCCTTGATGTCCCCCTCCAGTCGGGCCTGGCGGGCGGCCTCCTCGACACGCTCCATGCCGGCCTCGGGATCGCCGTAACGCAGGTTGTCGGCAAGGCTGGCGGTGAACAGGTAACCCTCCTGCGGCACCAGGGCCACCTGGCGGCGCAGATCGCCCAGCTTCAGCCGGTTCACATCGACCCCATCGAGGAACAGCTGGCCGGCGGGCACTTCCACCATCCGGCCGAGGGCCCGGGCCAGGGTGGTCTTGCCGCAACCCACCGGCCCCACCACCGCCACCAGTTCTCCGGGGTGGATCGCGAAGCTGAGGTCCTCCAGGGCCGGCCGCTCCGCCCCCGGGTAACGGACCGTGAGCCCCCTGGCCATCACGGCGCCGAGGGCCGGCCGGCCGGGGGGGAGCGGGTCGGCGGGCGAGACGATGGCGGGGGGGTGACTGAGCAGGGCTTCGACCCGCTCCAGGCTCACCTGGCCAGTCTGGAAGGTGTTGAGGGTGAAGCCCAGCAGGGCGGTCGGGAAGACCAGGCGCTCCACGAACAGGATCAGGGCGATCAGATCGCCGATGCTGAGCCGACCGCTCTCGAGCTGGCCACTGCCCAGGGCCAGCAGCAGCAGCAGGCTCAGGGAGGCGATCCCCTCCAGCAGGGGAAAGAGGGTGCTGCGGGTGCGGGCCAGGGAGAGCTGGGCATCCAGATACACCTGGTTGAGGTCGGCGAAGGCCTTCTCCTCGGTGGCCTCCTGGCCGTAGATCTTGATGGCGCCGATGCCGCTGAGGTCCTCCTGGACCAGGTCGCTGAGGTTGGCCAGCACTTCCTGCTGGCGGCGCTGCTGTTTCATCATGCGGCCGCCGAACAGGCGCACCACCATCAGCATGCCGGGGTAGAGGGACACCGCCGCCAGGCTCAGCAGAGGGTCGATCGCCAGCATCGCCGGCAGGGTGAGGGCATAGGCCAGCACTGTGTTGGTGAGGCTGAGCAGGGCGAAGCCCAGCAGCCGCCGGATGTTCTCCACATCACTGGTGGCACGGCTGATCACCTCGCCGCTGCCGGTGGTCTGGACCCAGCCGGGGTCCTGGGTGAGCACGTGGTCGAAGATCCGCTCCTTCAGGCTTGCCTCCACCTGCCGGCCGACCCCGAACACCAGCATCCGCGAATAGAGGCGGGTGGCCCCCATCACCGTGGCCATCACGATGATCAACCCCGAGACACCGAGCACATCGCCGAGCACGAAGCCGGGCTTGAGCGCGTTGATCGTCTGGCGCACCACCAGCGGGATCGCCACCCCCAGCAGGTTGACCACCACCAGGGCGCCGGCCCCGACCAGCACCGTGCGCCTGTGCGGACGGAGGTAGCGCCCGATCAGATCCAGCCGCAGGGCGCTCATGCAGGAAAGACGGGGCATCGGGGCCCCCTAACCTAGGCATCGCTCCCCAGGGCCCATGGGCCGCCGGGCCATGGACGACCAGAACCACCCTCTCCATGCCAGCGACCGGCAGACGGTCGACCGGCTGCTGGCGGTGGAGCTCCCCCTGGACGAGCACCTGGTTGATGCAGCCAGGCTGCAGATGCGCTACGCGGGGTTTCCCGGTGCCGCCGACATCCGCGACGACCTGGCGAAGATTCTGCGGCTCTGGGGGCTGGACGGCGAGGCACTCCACGGCCGCACCCGCGCCATCTGGGCAGCCGGGTTTCGGCCGGGCGCCGCTCCGGTGGCTGAGGCGGTGGGTTCCGGGTTTGATACCGCGTCCGATGACGCCGGCTGAGCCGGTCTGCCTGTTTACGGCCTGTTGGTCAGAATGGCTGTCCTCGGGCGATAGTGGGAGCGTCCCCATCACCCGGCCCGGTGTGCTCTGCACCCGGGCTATTTTTTTGCGCAGAGGTTGAAGGCGGTCTGTGGGGGCTGCAGGCTGGTTCCCTTAGGTTGCCGCTGTCGATTCAGCGTTCGGTGATGCCTGCCTCCCCCGCCTGGCCCCATTTGCTGGAGCAGCTTCTGTGCGGCCAGGACCTCCAGGCCGACCAGGCCGAGGCCCTGATGCGGGGCTGGCTGGCCGGCGCCATCGATCCCGTGCTGACCGGAGCTTTGCTGGCGGCCCTGCGGGCCAAGGGCACCAGCGGTGAGGAGCTGGCGGCGATGGCCGCCGTGCTGCGGGAGGCCTGCCCCCTGCCGGGGGAGCGGCCGTCGCTCCAGCTGATCGACACCTGTGGCACCGGAGGCGCCGGCGCCGACAGCTTCAATATCTCCACGGCCGTGGCCTTCACGGCGGCCGCCTGCGGGGCCCATGTGGCCAAGCACGGCAACCGCAGTGCCAGCGGTCGGGTCGGTTCGGCCGACGTGCTCGAGGCCCTGGGCCTGCAGCTGGGGGCCCCCCTGGCGACGGTGGTGGAGGCCCTGCCCCGCACCGGCGTGACCTTCCTGTTCGCCCCGGGCTGGCACCCCGCCCTGGTGGGGATGGCCCCCCTGCGCCGCAGCCTCGGCGTGCGCACCGTCTTCAATCTGCTCGGACCGCTGGTCAATCCCCTCACCCCCGAGGCCCAGGTGCTGGGTGTGGCCCGGCCCGACCTGCTCGATCCGATGGCCGACGCCCTGCGCCGCCTTGGCCAGCGGCGCGCCATCGTCGTCCATGGCCATGGCGGCCTGGATGAGGCCACCCTCTCGGGTCCCAGTGAGCTGCGCCTTCTTGAGGACGGCGTGGTGCGCAGCGAGTGGCTCGATCCTGCGGCCCTGGGACTGGCGCCAGCCGATCTGGAGGCGCTCAGGGGCGGGGATGTGGCGACCAATCGTCTGATCCTGGAGGCGGTCCTGCAGGGACGGGGCACCCAGGCCCAGGCCGATGTGGTGGCCCTCAACGCGGCCCTGGTGCTCAAGGCGGCCGGGCTGGAGCCGTCCATCGCTGCGGCCCTGGTCCGGGCCCGCCAGGCCCTGGCCGACGGCAGCGCCTGGGCCCGGCTGGAAGCGCTGCGGGCCGCCCTGTCGGGGGCTGAAGGATGATCGAGGTTCCCGCCGCCGCCACCCTGACCACCCCACAGGAGGCCCCTGCCGCGCCCAGCTCCGCCCCAGACGAGGCTCCGGCCGTGCTTGTCCTGGCCGATGGCACCGTGCTGCGGGGGCTGGCCTGCGGCGCCCGCGGCAGCGTCTGCGGTGAGGTGGTCTTCAACACCGGCATGACCGGCTACCAGGAGGTGCTCACCGATCCGAGCTACGCCGGCCAGCTGATCACCTTCACCTATCCGGAGCTCGGCAACACCGGTGTCAACGGCGAAGATCTGGAGGCGGACGTCGCCCACGCCCGTGGCTGCATCGTCCGTCAGTTCGCCCCCCGACCCAGCAACTGGCGTTGCGAGGAGACCCTCGACCACTGGCTGAGCCGCCAGGGGGTGGTGGGCATCCGGGGCGTCGACACCCGGGCCCTGGTGCGCCACCTGCGCGAGGGCGGCGCCATCAACGGGGCCATCGCCAGCGACGGCACCGACCCGGCCACCCTGCTGCAGCAGGTGCTGGCCACCCCGTCCATGGATGGCCTCAACCTGGCGGCCCGGGTCAGCACCAGGGAGCCCTACACCTGGAGCCGCACCTGCGCGGCCCCCTTCGACTCCAGGCTCCAGCCCTCTCCTGCCATCCCCTACCGGGTGGTGGCGATCGATTTCGGCATCAAGAGGGCCATCCTCGAGCGCCTGGTGGCCCACGGCTGCGCGGTCACCGTGCTGCCGGCCGATGCCAGCCTGGAGCAGGTGCTGGCGCTGGAGCCGGAGGGGGTGTTCCTCTCCAACGGCCCCGGCGATCCGGCCGCGGTGCTCGAAGGAATCGCCCTGGCCCGCGGCCTGCTGCAGCAACCGCAGCTGCCGCTGTTCGGCATCTGCCTCGGCCACCAGATCCTCGGCCTGGCCCTGGGGGGCCGCAGTTTCAAGCTGGGTTACGGCCACCGCGGCCTCAACCATCCCTGTGGCTCCCTCGGCTCGGTGGAGATCACCAGCCAGAACCACGGCTTCGCCCTCGATGCGGACTCCCTGCCGGCCGAGCGGGTGCGGATCACCCACCACAACCTCAACGACCGCACGGTGGCGGCCCTGGCCCTGAACAGCCAGCCGGTGTTCGGCGTCCAGTACCACCCCGAAGCCAGTCCCGGTCCCCACGATGCCGACCACCACTTCGCCCGGTTCACGGCGCTGATGGCGGAACGGCGCTGAATCGGCACGTTTCGTTGCGGTTCCCTGATTCGGGATCGGGGTCTCTACAGTTCGGCGCGTTCAACACCTTGAGGACTGGGGCCATCACCGACCTGCAGCGACTGACCGTCTCCCTGCGAGGGGGCAGCGAACGGCGGGAAGAGTGCCTGCTGTTCAGTTTCACGGGCCAACTGGACGCCTATTCCGACAAGCAGTTCACCGAGTTCATCGGCGATCGGCACAAGGGGGAGACCCTCCCGGTCGTCATCGACCTCAGCCGCATCGATTTCATCGACTCCTCCGGACTCGGCGCCCTGGTGCAGCTGGCCAAGCTGTTCAACGAGAGTTCCCGCCAGTTCCTCGTGGTCGGCAACGCCCGTGTCGTCCAGACCGTGAAGCTGGTGCGCCTGGAGGCCTTCCTGCACCTGCAACCCGACCTGGAGTCCGCCCTTGGCAGCCTCGCCCCCGCCTGAGGGGCCCGGCGACTGGGTAGCCGCCGTACCCGCCCAGGTCCCTGCCACGCCCCTGGCCACGGCCCAACTGGCCTGGCTGGGGGATGCGGTCTGGGAACTGCACCAGAGGCTGCGGCACTGCCGGCAACCGGCCCGGGCGGCCGACCTGCACCGGGCCGTGGTGGCGGAGGTCCAGGCGGAAGCCCAGGCGGAAGCCCTGCGGCGTCTGGATCCGCTGCTCAGCGAGCTGGAGCGCCGCCTGGTGCTGCGGGGTCGCAACCAGGCGGGCCGGGGACCCCGCCGTGGCGCGCCCCACGCCTATGGGCAGGCCACGGGATTTGAGACGATGCTGGGATGGCTTTTTCTGCAGGACCCCAGACGGCTGGCTGAGCTGCTGGACCATCTCGAGAAGACCGAACCCTGTCCCCCCTCCGCCAGCCCATGAGTCCCTCCCCTGACCGCCGCGGCGATCGCCGCCCCGACCGGCGTCCTGACCGTCGCCCCGATTCCGGTGCCGACCGCACCCCCCGCCGCCTTGGCTCCGGAGCCGGCGGCCGCCCCATCAGCCGCGGTACCGGCTCCGCCCGCCCCCGACGCCCTGGAGAGGCCTACAGCCGTGACAAGCCTCCCTTCGATCGGGAGCGCGGCAGTGAGCGCGGTGAACGCGGCGGTGAGCGGCCCGGTGGCTCCGACCGCTCGGCCGGCAGCCCGTACGGCCGCCGCCCCTATGAAGGCCGCCCCGGTGCCGATCGTTCCGATGACTCCCGCGGCGGTGCCGGACGGCCGACCCGCGAACGGCGCGGTGGGGACCGTTTCATCCCCGCCCGCCCCTCCTTCGGTCGCCCCGTCCCCGGCCGTGGTGGTGCCGGCCGCCCGACCACCGGCCGTCCCATCCCGTCGCGGACCGGCCTGGCCCGCCGCGGCCCGGCCCTGTTCCGGGACGCGGACCGCGCCCCGCGGACCTTCCAGGGACGCAGCGGCCCGGAGCGGCCGGAGTCCGACGGTTCCGATGTCGATTTCCGCGGCGCCGCGGACGCCTTTGCGGCCGCCGCCCCGACCGATCTGATCTGGGGCCGGCACACGACCCAGGCCACCCTGGAGAGCGGCCGGCCGATCCATCGGGTGTGGTGCACGCCCGAGATGCGTTTCAACCCGCGCTTCCTGCAGCTGCTGCGGGAGGCGAAGGCCTCCGGCGTGCTGGTGGAGGAGGTGACCTGGGCACGCCTGGGCCAGCTCACCGGTGGCGCCGTGCACCAGGGCATCGTGCTCCAGCCCGCTGCCGCCGAGACCCTCGACCTGACCAGCCTGATCGAAGGCTGCCGCAGCATCGGCGAGGCCCCCCTGCTGATCGCGGTGGACGGCCTCACCGATCCCCAGAACCTCGGTGCCATTGTCCGCAGCGCTGAAGCCCTCGGGGCCCACGGCATGGTGCTGCCCCAGCGCCGCAACGCCGGCCTCACCGGCTCGGTGGCCAAGGTGGCCGCGGGCGCCCTCGAGCACCTGCCGGTGGCCCGGGTGGTCAACCTCAACCGTTCCCTCGATGCTCTCAAGCAGGAGGGCTACCGGGTGGTGGGCCTGGCCGAGGAGGGCACGGTCAGCCTGGAGGAGGTGGACCTGGAGGGCCCCCTGGTGGTGGTCACCGGTTCGGAAGGCGATGGCCTGTCGCTGCTGACGCGCCGCTCCTGCGACCAGCTGGTGCGCATTCCCCTGCGGGGCGCCACCCCGAGCCTCAACGCCTCGGTGGCCACGGCGCTGCTGCTCTACGAAGTGGCCCGTCGCGGCTGGATGCGGGGCCTGACGGGCACCGCCCCGGCCCCCAGGATCGTGCGCCCCTCGATGCCGGCGCCGCCCGACCCCGAGCTGCCCGAGGCGGCCGAGCTGACGGCCGAGGTGGAGCCCGAGCTGCTGGCCCCGGTGGAGCCCGAGCGGCTGGCCCAGGATGAGCCTGAGCCCGCCGCCGTCGCAGCGCCGGCCGAGCCAGTCGCCTGGCAGCACCAGGAAACGCCTGGCGAGAGCGAGCCGGAACCGCCCGTGGAGAGCGAACGGGAAGAGCCTGTCGCGTCGGCTGCCAGTGCTCTGCCGGAGGTGCCTGTCCCGGAGTCTGTTTCGGAAGCCCCCCACGAGGACTCCCTGGAGACGCCGCCCTACCCGCCCGCGTCGGCACCCGGCTTCGAGGGCGACATTCGCCTCTGAACCCCGCAGCGGGGGTGGCGCCGACCGCCCCCCAGAATGGCCACCTCGCATCCTCTCCTCCATGAACCCACTGCTCTGGCCCTCGCGCGGCATCGCCAATGGGTTGGGCCTGGCCTGGTGGGCGCGGGTGGAGACCCGCTCCCCCGAAGCGGTGTACTGGTTCGGCCCCTTCGTGCGCCGGCAGACGCTGGAGCGGGCGCTGCCGGCGTTCCTCGACGACCTGCGGGCGGAGTCACCGGCATCGTTGGAGCACCAGTGCCTGCGCACCGGCCGCAGCGAGCCTTACACCGAATCCCCAGATTTGGCCGACTGATTCTGGCCGACTGATAGCGTCCATCGCAGCTGGCTAGCGGTTGGATGGGCATCGCCGAATGGCGGGAGCAGCTTCGGCGGGGTGAGGTGTCGGCCCGGGAGCTCACGGATCGCCACCTGGCGCGCATCGCGGCGGTGGACCCCACCGTGCATGCCTTCCTGGAGGTGACCAGCGAGCGGGCCAGGGCCGATGCGGACCGCATCGACGCGGCCCGGGCCGCCGCTGAGCCCCTGCCCCCCCTGGCGGGCATCCCCCTGGCGATCAAGGACAACCTCTGCACCAAGGGCATCCGCACGACCTGCTCCAGCCGCATGCTGGAGAACTTCGTTCCCCCCTACGAATCCACGGTGACCGAGCGGCTCTGGCGGGCCGGTGCGGTCCTGCTGGGCAAGACCAACCTCGATGAGTTCGCCATGGGCAGCTCCACCGAGACCTCCGCCTTCGGCGCCAGCCGCAACCCCTGGAATCCGGATCGGGTGCCCGGAGGCAGCTCCGGTGGCAGTGCGGCGGCCGTGGCCGCCGGCGAGTGCATCGGTTCGCTCGGTTCCGACACCGGCGGCTCGATCCGCCAGCCCGCCAGTTTCTGCGGCGTGGTGGGCCTCAAGCCCACCTATGGCCGGGTCAGCCGCTGGGGACTGGTGGCCTTCGCCTCGTCCCTCGACCAGGTGGGACCGTTCAGCAGCAGCGTGGCCGATGCCGCCGAGCTGCTGCAGGTGATCGCGGGGGAGGACCCCCGCGATGCCACCTGCCTGCGGGCGCCGGTGCCCGACTACAGCGCCGACCTGGAGACGCCCATCAAGGGTCTGCGGGTGGGGCTCATCCGCGAGTGTTTCGACCAGGAGGGACTCGACCCCGAGGTGAAGGCTTCGGTACTGGCGGCCGCCGCCCAGCTGGAGGCCCTGGGCTGTGAGCTGGTGGACGTGAGCTGCCCCCGCTTCAACGACGGCATCGCGACCTACTACGTGATCGCCCCCTCGGAGGCGTCCGCCAATCTGGCCCGTTACGACGGCGTCAAGTACGGCTTCCGGGCGCCGGCCACCGAAGCCGGCAGCGATGGCCTGGCGGCGATGACCGCCCGCAGCCGGGCCAGCGGGTTCGGCGAGGAGGTGCAGCGCCGCATCCTGATCGGCACCTATGCCCTGTCGGCCGGCTACGTGGATGCTTACTACCGCAAGGCCCAGCAAGTGCGCACCTTGATCCGCCGCGACTTCGACCGCGCCTTCGAGAGCGTCGACGTGCTGCTGACCCCCACCTCCCCCAGCACGGCCTTCCCCAGCGGCGCCCACGCCGGCGACCCCCTGGCCATGTACCTGGCCGACCTGCTCACCATTCCCGCCAACCTGGCCGGCCTGCCGGCCATCAGCGTGCCCTGCGGCTTCGATGCCCAGGGCCTGCCGATCGGGCTGCAGCTGATCACCGGCGTGCTCGAGGAGTCGAAGCTGCTGCAGGTGGCCCACCAGTACGAACGGGCGGCGGCGGTGATGGCCACCAGGCCCGAGGCGGCGCTGGTGGCCTGAGCAGCATCCTCACCCTCCCGGGTGGGAGCGCCGGCGCGCCCCTAGGTTTTACCCCGATCGGCTGTCGCTGACCATGAACGCGGACGAAGCGGCCATTCGCGACGTGCTGGAGCAGTGGGCCAGCGCCACCCGGGACGGACGGGAGGATGAAGTTCTCGCCAACCATCTCGACGAGCTGGTGATGTTTGATGTGTTGGCGCCTCTCCAGTACACCTCAGCGGCGCAATACCGCGCCAGCTGGGACGGCTGGCAGCCGGATGTCCACGGCAGTCTGCAATTCGCATTGCAGGATCTCTCCGTCCAAGCAGGTGTTGACGTGGGTTATGCGTTTGGCTTGCTTCAGTGCGGCGGGACACTCCCCGATGGAACGACGTTTGGCGAGACCGTGCGCATCACCTTCTGCCTGATCAAAGCTGGTGGCGCCTGGAAAGTCGCCCATCAACACGTCTCCAGACCTGTCGCACGTGGTTGATTGTTCGGGTGAGCTTCTGTGGACTATGGCTTTAACGCTTGGACTTCCATGGGCTCATGATCGTTGGGCCCGGCTTCAGCCATGGAGTTGCATCACATCGGCCACGGATTCGCCGCACAGATCTTGCGGCGTGGCCCTGCGGCCTGACTAGAGAAGACGTATGGAACATCCCGAAGATCAATTTCCACAAGATCGCCGTACGCAGGATCGGCAGAACAGGACCTGGCTGGCTTTGGTGTCTGCTGTGGTGTTGGTGGTGGCAGGTTTTGCCATCCTCAACAACCAACACCAGCAACGGCTTCAGGCTGAGGCCCGGGTCCAGGCCGCTCAGGATCAGGCCAACCGGGAGGCCATGCAGCGGATGGAGGGCGAACTGGCCCTCAAGAGCGAACTGGAATCCGCCTCCCAGCGGGAGGCCGCCCTCCAGCTTCAGCTCAAGGAGATGGACGCCGGGGCGAGCCGGCTCCAGGCCGCCGATGGCGCGCAGCAGGCCAAGCGCCAGCAGGCGGAGCGGGACCTCCAGGAGCTCCGCACCCAGCGCGCCAAGCTCGAGAAGCAGGTCGACTGCGAACGGATTCAGTTGACAGTGAACCAGCTCACGGCCAAGGGCGACACCGACCAGGCCACCAAGCTCCAGACCCTGTGGGCGATGCCCTGTCCCAACCTCCAGGCATCCAGGTAGCCAGGGCACCAGATCTGGTGGTCCGCCGGTAGGGTGGACGCACCCTGTGGTGGCGCTGCCCTCCGACGCCGTGGCCTTCGTTCCGCTCCACAACCACAGTGACTACAGCCTGCTGGACGGGGCCTCCCAGCTGCCGGCGATGGTGGAGCGGGCTGTGGCCCTTGGCATGCCGGCCCTGGCCCTCACCGACCACGGGGTGATGTACGGCGCGATCGAGCTGCTCAAGCTCTGCACCAAGGCGGGCATCAAGCCGATCATCGGCAACGAGATGTACGTCATCAACGGCTCGATCGAAGATCCGCAGCCGAAGAAGGAGCGCCGCTACCACCTGGTGGTGCTGGCCCGCAACGCCGTCGGCTACCGCAACCTGGTCAAGCTCACCAGCATCAGCCACCTGCGTGGCATGCGTGGCCGTGGCATCTTCGCGCGGGCCTGCATCGATAAAGCCCTGCTGCAGCAATACAGCGAGGGTTTGATGGTGGCCACCGCCTGCCTGGGCGGCGAGATTCCCCAGGCGATCCTGCGGGGGCGTCCCGATGTGGCCCGGGAGGTGGCCGCCTGGTACCGGGACGTGTTCGGTGACGACTTCTACCTGGAGATCCAGGACCACGGCGGCCTTGAGGACCGCATTGTCAACGTCGAGATGGCGCGGATCAGCGCTGAGCTGGGCATTCCCCTGGTTGCCACCAATGACGCCCACTACCTGACCAGCCACGACGTGGAGGCCCACGACGCCCTGCTGTGCGTGCTCACCGGCAAGCTGATCAGCGACGAGAAGCGCCTGCGCTACACGGGCACCGAATACATCAAGAGCGAGGCGGAGATGGCCCGGCTCTTCGCCGACCATCTCGAGCCCGAGGTGATCGCCGCCGCCATCGCCACCACCGCCAGGGTGGCGGAGAAGGTGGAGGACTACGACATCCTGGGGCGCCAGCAGATGCCCCGCTTCCCGATCCCCGAGGGCCACACCCCGGTGAGCTACCTCAGCGAGGTGAGTCACCAGGGACTGCGGCGCCGCCTGGCGCTGGCGGATGACGCCCCGATCGATCCCGGTTACGGGGAGCGGCTGGCCTTCGAGCTCCAGGTGATGGAGCAGATGGGCTTCCCCACCTACTTCCTGGTGGTCTGGGACTACATCCGCTTCGCCCGGGAGCAGGGCATCCCGGTGGGACCGGGCAGGGGGTCGGCGGCCGGTTCGCTGGTGGCCTACGCCCTGGGCATCACCAACATCGACCCGGTGGAGCACGGCCTGCTGTTCGAGCGCTTCCTCAATCCGGAACGCAAGTCGATGCCTGACATCGACACCGACTTCTGCATCGAGCGCCGCGGTGAGGTGATCGAGTACGTCACCCGCCGCTATGGCGAGGACAAGGTGGCCCAGATCATCACCTTCAACCGTATGACCTCCAAGGCGGTGCTCAAGGACGTGGCCCGGGTGCTCGACATCCCCTACGGCGAGGCCGACCGCCTGGCCAAGCTGATCCCCGTGGCCCGGGGCAAGCCGGCCAAGCTCGCCGAGATGATCGGCGCCGAGTCGCCGGTGCCGGAGTTCCGCGACAAATACGAAAACGACCCGAAGGTGCGCCACTGGGTCGACCTGGCCCGCCGCATCGAGGGCACCAACAAGACGTTCGGCGTCCATGCGGCCGGGGTGGTGATCGCCGCCGAACCCCTCGATGAACTGGTGCCCCTGCAGCGCAACAACGATGGCCAGGTGATCACCCAGTACTTCATGGAGGACGTCGAGGCGATGGGCCTGCTGAAGATGGACTTCCTGGGCCTCAAGAACCTCACCATGATCGAGAAGACGATTGAACTCGTGGCCCAGGCCGAGGGGGAACGCCTTGACCCCGATGCCCTGCCGGCCAACGATCCCGGCACCTACGCCCTGCTGGCCCGTGGGGATCTGGAGGGCATCTTCCAGCTCGAATCCAGCGGCATGCGCCAGATCGTGCGTGATCTCAAACCCTCCTCCCTGGAGGACATCTCCTCGATCCTGGCCCTTTACCGGCCGGGCCCCCTCGATGCCGGCCTGATCCCCAAGTTCATCAACCGCAAGCACGGCCGCGAGGCCATCGATGTGGCCCACGCCAAGCTCGAGCCGATCCTCAAGGAGACCTACGGGATCATGGTCTACCAGGAGCAGATCATGCGGATCGCCCAGGATCTGGCGGGCTATTCCCTCGGTGAGGCCGATCTGCTGCGGCGGGCCATGGGCAAAAAGAAGGTGTCGGAGATGCAGAAGCACCGCCACCAGTTCGTGTCCGGCGCCAGCGAACGGGGCGTGGACGCCGCCATTGGCGAGGCGCTGTTCGATCAGATGGTGCTGTTCGCCGAGTACTGCTTCAACAAGAGCCACTCCACCGCCTACGGCGCCGTCACTTACCAGACCGCCTACCTCAAGGCCCACCATCCGGTGGCCTACATGGCGGCCCTGCTCACGGTGAATGCCGGCACCACCGACAAGGTGCAGCGTTACATCGCCAACTGCCAGGCCATGGGCATCGAGGTGATGCCGCCGGACGTGAATGCCTCCGGTATCGACTTCACCCCCGTGGGCAAGAAGATCCTCTTCGGCCTCTCCGCCATCCGCAACCTCGGTGATGGCGCCATCCGCCAGCTGATCGAGGCCCGCGCCAGCGGCGGCCCCTTTCTCCACCTCGCCGATCTCTGCGACCGCCTCTCAGGCCAGCAGCTCAACCGCCGGGCGATCGAGTCCCTGATCCACTGCGGCGCCCTCGATGGCCTCGAGCCCAAGGCCAACCGGGCCCAGTTGATGGCCGATCTCGATCTGGTGCTCGACTGGGCCAGCTCCCGCGCCCGCGACCGGGCCAGCGGCCAGGGCAACCTGTTCGACCTCTTCGGCGGCGGTGCAGACGCCTCCGAAGGCGCCGCTGCCGTGGAGGCTCCGGCGCCACCACGGGCCGCTGCGGTGGCCGACTACCCCCCCACCGAGAAGCTGAAGCTGGAGAAGGAGTTGCTGGGCTTCTACATCTCCGACCACCCCCTGCGCCAGCTGGCCTCCCAGGTGCGGCTGCTCACCCCGATCGGCCTGGCCAACCTCGAGGAGATGGCCGACAAGGCCAAGGTGAGTGTGGTGGTGATGGTGAGCGAGATCCGCCAGGTGACCACCCGCAAGGGGGACCGCATGGCCGTGCTGCAGCTGGAGGACCTCACCGGCTCCTGCGAGGCGGTGGTGTTCCCCAAGAGCTATGCCCGCCTGGCCGACCACCTGATGGTGGATGCCCGCCTGCTGCTCTGGGCCGGGGTCGACCGCCGCGACGACCGGGTGCAGCTGCTCGTCGACGACTGCCGCAGCATCGAGGACCTGAAACTGGTGATGGTGGAGCTGGCGCCCGAGCAGGCCGGCGACATCGCCGTGCAGCACCGGCTGCGTGAATGCCTCACCCGCCATCGCCCCGGCCAGGAGGAGGCTGGCGTGAAGGTGCCGGTGGTGGCGTTGGTGAAGCACCAGGACGAAACCCGTTTCGTGCGCCTGGGCGGCCAGTTCTGCGTCGCTGATGCGTCGGCCGCCGTCGAGACGCTGGCCTCGGCCGATTTCAGGGCCTGGCTGCGCTCACCCCTGGGGGCTGCCTGAGCCGGAACCTGAGGTGCCCTGGCGCATGGCCCGCACCGAGGCCCGCACCCGGCCGATGTTGACGCCGATCTGCTCGATTCCCAGCAGGCTGCCCGGGGCGTCCTCCCAGCTGGCGGAGAGCACGCCGTAACTGAGGCCCAGAAGGCCCAGCAGGAAAAAGGCCCCGGATCCCACCAGGGTGAGGCCGGGGGGAACGTCGGCAACGCCTCGGCTGACCAGCAGGTAGCTGGCCACGAACACGCCCATGCCCAGGACCGTGGGGGTGCCCGTGGCGATGGCGATGCGCCGAACCATGCGGTTGGCCACCGCCTCGGGAATCACCTGCTGCCGTGGTGTCTTGGCTGGCGGCCCACTGGCAGCGGGCGCCGCGAAGGATTTCGGCTTCGGCCGACGGGCCATGGGACGTGCCTCAGCCGCGGATGCCGAGCTTCTTGATCAGTTCGGCGTAGCGGGTCTCGCTCTGGGCGCGGAGGTAGCCGAGCAGGCGCTTGCGGCGACCGATCATCTTGAGCAGCCCCTGGCGGGAGGAGAAGTCGTGGATGTTCTTCTGCAGGTGGCCACTGAGTTGCTGGATCCGCTCGCTCAACATCGCGACCTGCACTTCCACCGAACCGGTGTCGGTGCCGTGGGCCTGATGGGAATTGATCAGTTCCTGTTTCTGGGTGGTGGTGAGCGGCATGGGCGGATCTGAGCCCGAACGGTGCAAACCAACACCTTAACGTGCGGCCCGTTGGCCTCCCTTTCGGCGCCGCCCCTTCAGGCCACGGCGCGGGACAACCAGCGCAGGCTTTCGCGGATCCAGTCGTCGGCGCCGGCGGAGGCCTCGATCCCGGCAGCGGCGACGGCCCGCAGGGCCCGGTGGATTTCCAGGGGCTCATAGCCGAGCGCCACCAGGGTGATCTGCACCTCCTCGCGGCAGGGGGCCGTGGGGCCGCCCGCTGTGTCGACACCGCTGACCTCCTCCTCGTCAAGGGGATCCACCAGGCCGGCGAAGCGCTCCTGCAGGCGCGCTCTCAGCTCCACCGACAGCCGTTCGGCCGTGCGCTTGCCCACCCCAGGGGCCAGGCAGAGGCTGCGCAGGTCGGCGTGGACGATGGCGCGCACCAGGTCGGGCACGTCCAGGGCGCCGAGCAGGCCCAGGGCCATCTGGGGCCCCACGCCACTCACGGCCACCAGCTCGCGGAACAGGTCCCGCTCCTGGCGGGCGATGAAGCCATAGAGCGTCCAGCCGTCGTCACGGATGCTGTGGTGCACGTGCAGGCCCAGATCGCTGCCCACCTCCGGCAGGCGCTGCCACTGCTTCAGGGTGAACTGCACCTCGTAACCCACCCCCTGGCAGATCAGCAGGGCCCCGCAACGGTTCGCCTGCTGCCATGGTTCGGCCAGTCGCCCCTGCAGCCAGCCGATCATGGTGAGACGTGCGTCAGCCCCCATGCTGCCCCTCCTGCCAACCCCCCCGGGCCGTTCCCGGTCGCCGCTGAGGCTGGTGCTGGCACCGCTGCTGGCCCTGGTGCTGCTGCTGGGGGGCTGCACCAGAGCCGCCCAGCCGCCCAGGGGCGTGCTGCTCGATGCCCTCTCCCTGCAGATCCAGCTCACCCAGGGCGCCATTGCCCGTGCCCTCGACCTGGAGGCCGGCGGCCTGCCCGAGGTGAGCCGGGTGCGGGTCGAGCAGCAGGAGAGCATCACCATCGGCGAGGGTCGGGGCCTGCACCTGAGCGGCCGCTTCGACTGGCGCCTGCCGGGGGATGCCATTCGCGTCGACAGCCCCTTCGAGCTCTACCTGCAGCGGGGCTCCAAGGGGGAAAGCTGGCGCCTGGCCCGCCCCAGCGGCAGCAGCGACGGCAACAGCCAGGACTGGATCACGGAGCCCCTGCCACTTCCTCGGAAAGCCTGAGCCAGCGGGCCACGTGGGGAAGCGTGAGGCCCTGCACCAGCAGGTTGATCACCACGACACAGAAGACGATGCCGCCGGCGTTCTGCACCAGGGACGGCACCGAGGCGGGGTCGATGCCGCGCACCCTGGGGATGGCGTCGACCATCTCGAAGCTCAGGGCGAGCGGAACGGCGCCCCGAAGGCCGCACCAGGACACCAGCAGCGAATCCCGCCAAGGGAAGGGGGAGAAGCGTTGCAGCAACAGCACGCTCGCCGGCCTCGCCACCAGCATCATGGCGACGGCGACGACGATCCCCTCCGGCAGCGCTGGCAGCAGCTCCAGGGGATGGACACTCAGACCGAAGATCAGGAAGACGGTGATCTCCGTCATGTTGTTGAACGGCAGCAGGGTCTGCTGCAGGGCTTCCGGGGTGATCCGTTCGTTGCTGTAGGTGTGGTTGCGCAGCATCAGGCCCGCCACGTAGGCACTGATGAATCCGGAACCGCCCATCAGTTCCGCCACGCCGTAGGAGATCAGGCCGATGGCGATGCCCAGGATCAGCAACTGGTTGCTCTCCCGCACCAGCCGGTTGAGGCTGAAGCGCCCCAGGTAGCTCACGCAGACACCAATCAGAAGGCCGGAGCCGATCTTCTGCAGGAACGTCTGCACCTGCTCCACCACCACCTGCTGCCCGCCGCTGGCGCCGTCCAGGGTCGTCAGGCCGATCACCAGTCCCAGAAACAGGATGCCGGTGGGATCGTTGACGGAGGATTCGAACTGCACCAGGGCCGAAAGCCGGCTGGGGATCGCCCGCTGCACCAGTTGCAGGACGTTCATCGTGGCCCCGGCGTCGGTCGAGCCCAGACAGGCGGCGATCAGCATCGCCACGGCCAGCGGCACCTGCCGGAAGCCGAGCTGGATGCCGCCCGCATCGGGGGAGGCCACGAACCAGATGATCAGCCCCAGCATCAGGCTGGAGAGGATCACGCCTCCCACCGCGAGGATGATGCCGTATTCGAGGAAGCCACGAATCGAGCGGATATCGGTTTCCAGTCCGGCGTTGAACAGCAGGATCGACAGACTCAGAACCTGCAGCCGCAGGATCGTGTCATGGCTGAACAGCGTGACCGAGGGATTGATCAGCAGGCCGAACAGCAGCACGCCCAGAATCGCCGGCACCCCGATCTTCAGGGAGAAACGACTGATCGCCAGGGTGCCGAGAAAGATGCCACCGATGGTCAGCATCATCAGCGGCAGGGGCACGATGCCCGGAGCCATCGGCGGCCTGATCAGGGGCGTTTCCGCCCCCTGACTGAAGCTGGCGACCATCGTGGCCAGCCAGGGATGGACGGCACCAGACAGGGGGATCAACAGCAAGGGAGCCCAACCTGGCGGCGTCATCGTAGGGGGGAGTTCTGCGCGGATTTGTCGGCTCCGGCCACCCCCGCCGCCTGGCCCAGACAGATCAGCGTGGCCACCAGGATCAGGGCCGCCCCGATCGCCGTCGGCAGATCCAGGGCTTCCCCGAAGATCCACCAACCCCACAGGGCGGCGAATCCCACCTGCACGTAGCTGATCGCCGTGGCCCGGGCCGCCGGCAGCTGGGTGAGGGCCCGGGTGAGTCCCACCTGACCCAGCTGGGTGAACACCCCCACCCCCAGCAACCAGAGCCACTCGGCCGGCGTCGGCAGCACCGGATCAAGCAGCACCAGGGGCAGGCTCATGGGCAGCGCCACGAGCGGAAAGTAGAAAATGATCACGGCCGGGTGTTCGCTCTCGGCCAGGCTCCGCACGGTCACATAGGCCACGGCGGTGAGCAGGGCGCCGGCCACCGCTACAGCCACCCAGGCGGCCGGCAAGGCGGAGCTGGCCGTGGGCTGGGCCACCAGCAGCACCCCCAGCCAACCCAGCCCCATGGCCAGCAGGACCCTCCGGCCGAGGCGTTCGCCCAGGAGCAGCCAGGCCAGCAGCGCCGTGAAGGTCGGGTAGAGGTACTGCAGCACGGTGGCGGCGGCCAGGGGCAGGTGCACCACGGCGGCATAGACGCAGAACAGGGCGGCACTGCCCACCAGGCCCCGCAGCAACAGCCGTCCCCGGCGCTGACCCCAGGGATTCACACCGAGCCTCTGGACCATGCCGTAGCTGAGCACCAGGCTCACCAGGGCCCGGGCCAGCACCACCTCGGCGATCGGCAGCCGGTTGCCCACCTGCTTCACCCCCACCACCATCAGGCTGAAGGCGAGGGCGCTGAGCACCATCCAGCCGCCGGGGGGCAGGGCTCGACCGGGGTCGTTCGGGGGCGTTCGGTTCACCCGGTGATCTCCATCCGTGGTGTCAGGCCCCAGAATGGCGCCACGTTCACCACCACCGATAGGGTCAGCGTCGCGTCGGCCCCGCCTTCCCGCCTGGCCCCCACCCCCCTGGCTCTGCTTCACCCTGCTCGCCCCGCCCTGAGCCTGCACCCTTGAGTCTTCCCCGTCTCCACCCCCGCACGATCGAGGCCGTCAAGGAGCGGGCCGACATCGTCGATGTGGTGGGGGAGCACGTGGTGCTCAAGAAGAAGGGTCGGGAATTCGTCGGCATCTGCCCCTTCCACGACGACAAGTCGCCGTCGATGACGGTGTCCCCCGCCAAGCAGTTCTATTACTGCTTCTCCTGCGGGGCCGGTGGCAACGCCATCAAGTTCCTGATGGAGCTGCAGCGCACCAGCTTCAGCGAGGTGGTGCTGGATCTGGCGCGCCGCTACCAGTTGCCGGTCGAAACGCTGGATGGCCCCCAGCAGGAGCGGTTGCGCCAGCAGCTCTCCCGCCGTGATCGGCTGCACCGGGTGCTGGCCCTGGCGGCGGGCTGGTTCCAGAGCCAGCTGCGCGCTCCCGAGGGGGCCCCAGCCCTCACCTACCTGCGCCAGAACCGCGGCCTCAGCGAAACCACCCTGGAGGCGTTTCAGCTGGGCTATGCCCCGGCCGGCTGGGATGGGCTGCTGCAGCACCTCCAGCAGGTGGAGGGCCTGGATGCCGACCTGCTGGAGGCGGCTGGTCTGGTGGTGGCCCGCAAGGGGGGCAGCGGCTTCTACGACCGTTTCCGGGACCGGGTCATGGTGCCGATCCGGGACCGGCAGGGCCGGGTGATCGGCTTCGGCGGCCGTGGTCTGGATGGGGCCGAACCGAAATACCTCAACTCGCCGGAAACGGAGGTGTTCGAGAAGGGCAAGCACCTGTTCGGGCTGGATCGGGCCGCCGACGCCATCCGGCGCGACGACCGGGCCGTGGTGGTGGAGGGCTATTTCGATGTCATCGCCCTGCATGCCGCCGGCATCACCAATGCGGTGGCGGCCCTCGGCACGGCCCTCAGCTCCAGCCAGATCACCCAGCTGTGCCGCTGCTGCGACGGCCGGCGGCTGATCCTCAACTTCGACAGCGACGGGGCGGGCATCCGCGCCGCCCAGCGGGCCATCGGCGAGGTGGAGCAACTGGCGCTGCAGGGCCAGCTCGAGCTGCGGGTGCTGCACCTGCCCGCCGGCAAGGATCCCGACGAGTTCCTGCAGCAGCACGGCGCTGGCGAGTACCGCTCCCTGCTCGATCAGGCCCCGCTCTGGCTCGACTGGCAGATCGAGCAGGTGTTCGAAGGCAAGGATCTGGCCCGGGCCGACCAGTTCCAGCAGGCCGTCTCCCCTCTGGTGCAGCTGCTGGGCAAGCTGCCCCAGTCGGCGGTGCGCAGCCATTACCTGCAGCAGGTGGCCGAGCGCCTCTCGGGCGGCCAGGCCCGCCTGGCCATCCAGCTGGAGGAAGACCTGCGCCAGCAGGTCAAGGGCCAGCGCTGGCACGGCCGCTCGGTGAAATGGGAGCAACCCGGTGAGGTGGGGCACCGGGAGCGGGCCGAGGCGGAGATCCTGCGCCTCTATCTTCATTGCGCCCCCTGGCGCGGCGTGATCCGCGCCGAGCTGCGACGCCGCGAACTCGATGACTTCGCCCTCCAGTACCACCGCCAGCTCTGGGCCGCCATCGGTGAGCTGGAGGAGGACAACCTCGGCGCCGGGCGGCTCGAGGCCATCAACCGGGGAACCGATCCCGGGCTGGATCTGGCCGACCTCGACCTGCCCCGGCTCCTCGGCGACCGGCTGCTGGTGGAGCAGAGCGCCCTGCTCGGCCGGCTCACCCCCCTGCTGGAGCCCAGCGAGGTGCAGCGGCTCGCCCTGGCCCATCCGCCCCTGCAGCTGCGGGGCGCCACGGCGTCGCTGGAGCGGCAACGGGTGTTGCGGCGCTGCCGTCACCTGCTCGATGCCTGGTCGAGTCAGCGACTTCAAACGCTGGAGCACTGCATTGCACGGCTGCTGGAGGAGGAGCGCCAGGCGCCCCCGCCAGCCCCCGCGACCCCGGCGGCCGGCAGCGGCCTCGACATGGAAACCCGCATTCATGAGCTCTTCGATGCCCTCAACGGCGACGCCCTGCGTTTCCAGGAGGCCTATTACGCCGAGCGCCGCTACCTCAATCAGCTGGATGACGGCCGCCGCGCCGGCTACGAGGAAACCCTGGCGGTGCCGGCGGCCTGAGGCCGTTTTTCCCCTTCCGATCCCGCTTGCCAGCGCCCGTTCTGCCTAGATTTTGAACGGAAGCAGGCTTGCCATGGCTCCTTATCCGGCTTACCCCGTCCCCGCCGACGAGGACCAGCGGCTTCGTGAGCTGGAGCGTTACGGCATCTTCGATGCCGACAGCGACGAGCATTTCGATCGCATCCTCGATCTGACCGCGGCCATCTTCCAGACCCCCATCGTGGCCATCTCCCTGGTGGAGGCCGACCGGCAGTGGTTCCTGGCCAAGCGGGGACTTGCTGTCAGCGAAACGCCCCGTGAAATGGCCCTCTGCGCCCACGCCATCGTCCACGACGAGGTGATGGTGGTCCCCGATGCCCGCGCCGATGAGCGTTTCCGCAGCAACCCCCTGGTCTTCGCCGATCCCCATATCCGCTTCTATGCCGGCGCGCCCCTTCAGACCTCTGGGGGCCACAACCTCGGCACCCTCTGCGTCATCGATCGGGAGCCCCGTGATCTCGGCCCGGAGCAGCGCGAGCTGTTGCACTGCCTGGCCCAGCTGGCCATGCGTGAGTTGGAGTTACGGCGTCTGGCCCATCTCTGTCCGGTGACCGGCCTGCCTACCCGTCACACCTTTCTGAGCATCGGCGAGCGGGAGTTCGAGCGTGCCCACCACGATCAGCACCCCCTGTCGCTGCTCCTCTTCGATCTCGACAATCTGCGCCTGATCAACAACCGCTGGGGCCACCTCGCCGGCGATCAGGTGCTCTCCGATGTGGTCCAGCTGGCGCGCACCTTCCTCCAGGAGCCGGACTTCGCCGCCCGCCTGGGGGATGGTGAGTTTGCCCTGCTTCTGGTGGGCATCGGGCCTGATCAGGCCATGGCCCTGGCGGATGGCCTGCGCACCGCCGTCACCCACCTGCCCGGCGTCTACACCCATTCCGATTTTCGTCTGCATATCAGCGGTGGTCTCACTGTCCTTGCCCCCTCGGATCAACGCTTCACCGACCTGATCGAGCGGGCCGAGCGGGCCCTGGAGCTGGCCAAGGGCAACGGCCGCAACCAGATTGCCAGTCTTTACGCCGGGCCCTGATTCCGCTCCTCGCCAGCCGCCCTCAGGCCCGCACCACCGGCACATCGCTCAGCCGGGTGGTGGCGGCCCGCGACAGGCGCGAGCGACGCATCGTCCAGCGGGGCCGCAGGCCGCAGGCCGCCCACTGCACGGTGCCGCTGCCGTAGCGGCGGTTCAGGCCGTCGACGGCGGCCATCAGGGCCTCGCGCCGCTGCTGTTGCTCCGGCGGCAGCGGGGCGAGCAGATGGTGCTGCAGCAGCCCCACCGGCTGCAGATCCTGCAGCAGCACGCCCGCCTTCTGCAGCGGCTTGTGGGGCCGGAACAGCCGCTCGGCCAGGGGCAGGGCGGCGGCGAGCAGCACGGCGGTGTCGTTGCTGGGCAGCAGCAGGGAGACGGTGGCGGCATTGGCGTAGAAGCGGGTGCCGTTGAAGGGGCTGCTGCGCACGAACACCGTGACGCTGCCCGCCCGCTGCCCCTGGCGGCGCAGCTTCTCGCCGGCCCGGCTGAGGTAGGTGGCGATTGCCTGCCGCAGGCCCTCGAGGCTGGTGACCGGTTCGCTGAAGCTGCGGCTGACGCAGGTTTCCTGCTTCGCCGGCGGCACGGCCACCAGGGGCAGGCAGCTGTGGCCGCGCAGTTCCTGCTGCAGGCGCACCCCCACGACGCCACAGCGGTGCCGCAGCTCGCCGCTCGGCATGTCCCGCAGGGCCCGGGCCTGGCTGATGCCCCGCAACCGGCACCAGCGGGACAGCTTGCGGCCGATGCCCCAGACGTCCTCGATGGCGATGGCCTCCAGCCAGGGGCCCGGATCCCCGACCTGGCCCAGATCGAACACGCCGCCATGGGAAAGGTCGCGCTTGGCGATGCGGTTGGCGATCTTGGCCAGCACCTTGGTGGGGGCGATGCCCACCGCCACCGGCAGACCCAGCTGGCGGCGCACCTGCCGGCGCAGGTCTTTCCCCCAGGCGGTGAGGTCGCCGTCGCCGGGGGGGCGGTGCAGGCGACCGAAGGCCTCGTCGATGGAATAGATCTCCACCTCCTCCACCCAGGCTTCGAGGCTGGCCATCAGCCGCTGGCTCATGTCGGCGTAGAGGCCGTAGTTGGAACTGCGCACGATCACACCGCGGCGTTCCAGGTCGTGGCGCACCTGAAACCAGGGGGTGCCCATGGGAATGCCCATGGCGCGGGCCTCGGCGCTGCGGGAGACGATGCAACCGTCGTTGTTGGAGAGCACCACCAGGGGCTTGCCGATCACGGAGGGGTCGAGGGCGGCTTCGCAGGAGGCGTAGAAGTTGTTGCCGTCGACCAGGACGATGGCCTGGCTCATCGCCCCCCCGGCAGCGAACGGATCACGTGCACGGCCACGCCCCAGAGGCGGTCGTCGTCGTTGCCACCGAGGGCGAGGGGCGGGTAGGCGGGGTTGGCGGGCTCCAGCCACCAGTGCGCCCCCCGGAGCACCAGGCGCTTGAGGGTGAATCCCCCCTCCAGCAGGGCCACCACGATGCGGCCGGACCGGGGCGTGGCCTCCCGGTCCACGACGAGCAGATCACCGTGGCGGATGCCGGCACCGAGCATCGAGTCGCCGCAGACGCGCAGCAGCAGGGTGCGGCCGGGGTGGAGGTTCAGCAGTTCGTTGAGGTCGACCCCCATCCCGGCCCCGGGTGACGGTCTTCACCCTAGTACGGATGTACTGATCCGTCGTCGTCTTCGAGCAGCAGCTGCTGGAAGGCGGTGTAGAGGTCCCGCTCGGGATCGGCGGCCGTGGGGCGGTTGTTTCCCCCACTCCGGGGGGTCTGGGGGCGGCGGCGGCCGCTGGTGGCAGGAGGCTGGCTGCCGCTGGCCAGGTCGCCGCCGGCGAGGTCGCTTCTGGCAGGGGGAGGCACCTCCAGTTGCCGCAGCCGCTCCAGCAGGTGGGGCGGCACGCTGCCGTCGGCGCTGACGTCCATCAGCCCGCGGAACAGTTTCTGGGGGTCCTGCTCGGTTTCGACGGGATGGCGGCGGTCGACCGCGCGGCTGCCCGGGGCCGCCTCGCCGGGCGACGGGGTGGGTGGGGGCGGAGCGGGAAGCTTGCTGGGCAGCTGGCGGCCGAGGGCCTCCAGTCGTTCGCGACTGCGGGCGTCGAAGCTCATCGGGGCGGGCTCAGCTGCAGTTCAGTGTGTCGCGGGTGAGTCGGCCGCTGACGGGGTTGGTGCCGCTGGCGGCGGCGCAGAGGCTGGTGAGGGCATCACCGCGCAGGGGCACGTTGGTGAAGTCGGCGCCGTCGATGCGCACCCCGCGGAATTTGGTGTTGAAGGCGAAGGCGTCGTCGAGGCGGGCGTTGCGCAGGTCGGTGCCCTCGAACACGGCCGAATCCAGGGTGGCGTCCCGCAGATCGCTGCCGCTGAGGTCGGCGTCCTGGAGCTTGGCGCCGAACAGGCTGGCGCCGCGCAGGTCGGCGCCGGAGAGATCGGCGTCGCGCAGGTTGGTGAGGTTGAAGGTGACGCCGCGCAGGTCGGCGCCGTGGAAATCGGCCCCGATCAGCACCTGCTTGGCGTAGTCCATCGCCGCCGCCACCGGGAGGGGGCCGGCCAGGAGCAGCAGACCGCCCAGAAGCAGGGACAGCAGCAGGGCCAGGGGCCGGGGCGGGGAGAGGCGGCTCGCCATCGGGGCTGGAGCGAAGGGATTCAGCCTAGGAAAGGGCTCCGCACCCCTCCGGAACCCGCGCAGCGATGCCGACGGAGACAGGGCGACTAGCGTGGTGCGGGTCCGGATCTCTGGCCCGTTCGATCTCCGAATCCGTGGATGGCCCAGGACCTCCAACCCAAGGACTTGCAACCCAGCGACTGGCAACCCGGGGATTCCCAGCGATCAGGGACCGAAGCGTTCGAGGGCCTGCTGGAGAGGATCGAGCGGCCGGCGGCCCTGGCGGACAGCCAGGGGGCGATCGTGGCGGTGAATGGGGCCTTCTGCCGGCGTTCGGGGCTGGAACGGCAGGTGTTACGCCAGCGGGGCCTGCAGGAACTCTGCGCCGCTGAGGTGGCGCCGTTGCTGCAGGGTGCCGTGGCCAGCCTGAGCAGCGAACTGGCGGGCTCCCCGGTGGCGGATGGGGCGATTCCCCTGTCCCTCACACGCCTGCCGGCCAGCGGCGGAACGGAAGGGGTCTGGTGCCTGCTGGAGCTGCTCGACCAGCGGGTGACCCTGGCTGACCTGGATGATCTGGTCACGGCCCGTTACGCGGACGGCGCCGTGCTGCTGCATCTGCAGGTGCTGCAGCTCGACCTGGTGCGTGGTCGGTTGGGCATCGCCGCCTGCGAGGCCCTGATCGAGGAGATCGCCCACCGGCTGGAGGCGGCCCTTCCGGCCGGTGGCTTCTTCTCCCGCCAGGGGGGCGATCGCCTGCTGGCCCTGCTGCCGGGCGCGATGGGCATCGACGCGGTGCGGGACATGGCCGGCGCGCTGCTCTCCAGCCTGGAGGCGCCCACCACGGTCCTGGAGCACGTCATCGAGCCCTCGTTGAACGTGGGCATCAGCCGCGCCCCGGACGACGGCAACGACTTCGCCGTGCTGCTGGAGGCCGCCACCCGGGCGCTGGAGGAGACCCATCGCCAGCCGTTTCCCAGTTGCTGCATCGCCTCGCCGGTGGAGCGATCCGTCCAGTTGCAGGAGTTGTTGGCCCGTCCCCTGGCCCTGGCGATCGAGCAGGAGCAGCTGGAACTGGCCTACCAGCCGATCATTGAGCTGGAATCCGGCCGGGTGATCGCCGCCGAGGTGCTGTGCCGCTGGGATGATCCGGTGCTGGGCCGCCAGTCCCCGGCCGATTTCATCGACGTGGCCGAGGCCACGGCCCAGATCTCGTCCCTGGGGCGCTGGGTGATGGAGCGGGCCTTCGAGGCCCTGCACCGCTGGGATGTGGCCGGGCTGCAGCTGGGCAAGATCTGCGTCAATGTCTCGCCGCTGCAGGTGCAGGACCCCACCTGGAGCAGCGACCTGCTGATGGCCCTGGAACGCCACCAGCTGACCCCCGGTCGCATTGTGCTGGAGCTCACCGAAGGCAGCATTCTGGAGATGTCGAACCACGTCGCCAACCAGCTGCGGGACCTCCGGCGCCAGGGATTTGAGCTGGCCATGGATGATTTCGGCACCGGCTATTCGGGGTTGCAGCGGCTCACCGAGTTGCCGTTCAGTGAGGTCAAGATCGACAGGAGCCTGATCTCCGCCATCGACTACGACCAGCTGCAGCAGGCGATGCTCAGTGCCGTGATCCGGCTCAGCGACGCCACCGGAATCATGGTGGTGGTGGAGGGGGTGGAACGCTCCAGGCAGCGGCAGATGTTGCTCACCCTCGGTTGTCGCCACGGCCAGGGCTACCAGCTGTCGGCCCCCCTTTCCGATCTGGAACTGGAGGCCCTGCTCCAGAGCCAGATCACTCCAGCGGCCTGAGCGGTCCCGTCAGGATGCACTGGATGGCCCCGCTGCTGCTGTCTGTGGATGTGGGCGATGGGCGCTCCGTGGCCGGCCTCTCCAAGGCGATCCAGCTGTCGGTGGCGCCGGTGTTCCTGTTCACCGGCGTCACCGGGCTGTTGAGCCTGTTCAGCTCCCGGTTGGCCCGGATCATCGACCGCACCCGCGTGATTCAGGAGGCCCTGGCCCGGAGCCGGGCGAAGGAGGAACCCGATCCTGAGGACGGCGACCGGCTGGAGCAGGTGCTGGCGGTGCAGCGGCGCCGCACCTTCCTCATCAACCGGGCGATCCTGGCGGTCACCATCACCGCCCTGCTGGTGGCGGCCGTGGTGGCGGTGCTGTTCATCAGTGCCGTGGCGGCCCTCGATGTGACCGCCATCGTCGTGCCCCTGTTCGTGGCGGCCATGGGCGCCATGATCGTGGGCCTGCTGCTGTTCCTGGTGGAGGTACAGCTGGCCATCAGCCAGAACCCCCGCCGCTATTACTGAGCCCCACCGGCCCCTTGTGCGCCGTTGGCTGGCTTGACTGCCGCCGGGAACGCTGCAACAGCAGCCAGTTGCCGCCATGCCCCCCAGCCCCGCCCAGCGACAGGGAGCCTGGGCGGAGCAGCGGGTGGTGCGGTTGCTTCGGCTCCAGGGCTGGCAGCTGCTGGAGCGCAACTGGCGCTGCCCCTGGGGGGAGCTGGATCTGGTGCTCCACAAGCCGGGACGCCTGCTGCTGGTGGAGGTGAAGGGGCGCCGGCGTCCGGGTCTCGATGGCTCGGGCACCGCGGCGCTGCGCTGGCCGAAACGGCAACGCCTGCAGCGGGCCTGGAGTTGCTGGCTGGCGGCCAATCCCTGTTGGGAGCGGACGCCGGTGGAGCAGGTGGCGGCCCTGGTGCCCCTGCCGCCCTCGCGAGCTCCGGTGCGCTGGATCCGGCTGGGCGACTGAGGGCGTTCGGGCGGGGTGCCGGCTCAGGGCTGGCTGGTGGCCGGAGCGGTTGGAGCTGGGCTGGCCGGAGCTGTTGTGTAGAAGACCGTGCAGCGGTAGCGGGTGTTGTCCATGCCCACCTCGATGTCCTCACAGACCGTGCGGGTCACCGTGGCGCCCTTGGGCACCTGGCTCTTGGCCTGCTGGCGGGTGGCCTGGCGGTCGAAGATCGATTCGGCGGTGACGCTGCCGGCATGGGCGTCGCCCGCCAGCAGGGCAAGGCTGCCGGCCAGCAGGGCACCGGTCAGGCGGAAACCATGGGCCATGACGGAGGGGGAGAACGCTGCTCCACCTCTAGCCAGGCGTGACGGCCCTGCAATCTGGGAAGACCTGCCGGCGCCTCCATGACCTTCAGCGGCCACCGGGCCCGCAAGCGCTTCGGGCAGCACTGGCTCACCGATCCGCAGATCCTCGATCGCATCGTGGCAGCCGCCGACCTGCATGGCTCCGACCACGTTCTGGAGGTGGGCCCGGGGCGGGGCGCCCTGACCGAACGGTTGCTGGCCTCGCCGGTGGCGTCCCTGCTGGCCGTGGAGCTTGACCGGGACCTGGTGGTGGGCCTGCGCCAGCGGTTCGGCGGCGACGGGCGCTTCAGCCTGATCGAAGGTGACGTGCTCGAACTGGCCCTGCCCTGCCCCGAACGGCCGATCCCCACCAAGGTGGTCGCCAACATCCCCTACAACATCACAGGGCCACTGCTGGAGGTGCTGGTGGGCCGCCTCGGCCGGCCGGCCCCCTGCCGCTTCGAGCGGCTGGTGCTGCTGGTGCAGCAGGAGGTGGGCCAGCGCATCCGGGCCCGGCCGGGCAGCAGCGCCTTTTCGGCCCTCAGCGTGCGGATGCAGTTGCTGGCCCGCTGCAGCAGCGTCTGCACGGTGCCGCCCCGCTGCTTCTCGCCACCACCGAAGGTCACCTCGGAGGTGATCGTGATCGAGCCGGTGGCGCCGGAGTCCCTGCCTCCGCTGGAGGTGGCCCTGGCGGTGGAGAGCCTGCTGCGGCGCTGCTTCGCCGGACGGCGCAAGATGCTGCGCACCAGCCTGGCGGGACTGCTGCCGGCGCCGGCCCTGCTGGAGCTGGCCGCCGCCGCCGGGGTGGATCTGCAGCAGCGGCCCCAGGAGCTGGCCCCCGCCCAGTGGCTCGCGCTCGCCACCGGCTTGAATCGCTCCACCAGCGCCGAATCCGGCGGAGCATGACCCCGATGGCAGATGTGACGGTGCGGGCCCCCGCCAAGATCAACCTGCACCTGGAGGTGCTGGGACTGCGGCCCGATGGCTACCACGAGCTGGCGATGGTGATGCAGAGCATCGACCTGGCCGACACCCTGGTGCTGCGCGTCAGTGCCGACGCCACGATCCGGCTGCGCTGCGACCACGCGGATCTGCCCACCGACGGCACCAACCTGATCGTCAAGGCGGCGGAGCTGCTGCGCTCCAGGGTCGGCCTGCCGGAGCTGGGGGTGGAGATCACGCTGCACAAGCGCATTCCCATCGGCGCCGGCCTGGCGGGCGGCTCCAGCGATGGGGCCGCTGCCCTGGTGGGTCTGGATGCCCTCTGGGGCCTGGCCCTGGGCGCCGCGAGGCTCCATGGCCTGGCGGCCGAGCTTGGATCCGACATGCCCTTCTGTCTGGAGGGCGGCACCCAGCTCTGCTTCGGCCGCGGAGAGACGCTCGAGCCCGTGCCGCAGCGGCAGATAGCGGAGCGGGCGGTGCTGCTGCTGAAGCACCCACAGGCCAGCGTGTCCACCCCCTGGGCCTATGGCCGCTGCCGGGAGCTGCGTGGCGACTTCTACCTGGAGAGCGAGGTGGACTTCGAGCAGCGGCGCCAGGCCCTGCGCCACGGCCCCTTGCTGGCCGCCCTGGCCGCCCCCGGCCCCCTGCCACCGCTGCGCAACGACCTCCAGTCGGTGGTGGCGCCGGAGGTGGAGAGCGTCCGCTCCGGCCTTGATCTGCTGCGCCGCGCCCCGCAGGCCCTGGCCGTGGCGATGAGCGGTTCCGGACCGAGCCTCTATGCGCTCTACCCCGACCTGGCCGCAGCCGAGGCGGCCAGGAGTGCCCTGGCGGGGGAGCTCGATGCGCTGGGTTTTGCCTCCTGGTGCTGCCGTTGCGGCGGGTCCGGTGTCAGCCTGGTGACGGAAGGATCCCCCCCATGACGGACGAACGCCCCACCCCGCCGCCGCGCAAGGGACCGCTGAGTTTCCTGTCCGGCTCCCTCACCAGTGGGTTGCTGGCCTGGCTGAGCCTGGGCGTCAGCCAGCGGGTGGTGGGCTGGTACGTGACCCATCCGCCCCACTTCGATTCGGCCTTCGCCCAGAGCATCGCCACGGCGATGAAGACCCTGATGGTGGGGATGTGCTTCCTGGCCACCTTCACCTTCGCCTTCATCGGCCTGGGGCTGTTCCTGGTGTTCATCCGCAGCCTGTTGCCGGCTGAGGCGGAATCCCCTTCCTAAGCTGCCGAAGCCGCCCTTCTTCCCCCCGATGACTCCCCACGATCTGGGTCTGCTGGTGGTTCTGCTGCTGCCGGGCATGCTCCTGTCGGTCCTGCTGCTCAGCACCTTCGCCGCCGGCGGCTGAGATAGGTTGGCCGCGCAAAGGCCCCCGCTCCGTGGCTGAAACTCTCCTGTTCAACGCCCTGCGCGAAGCCATCGACGAGGAGATGGCGCGCGACCCCCATGTCTGCGTCATGGGGGAGGACGTGGGCCATTACGGCGGCTCCTACAAGGTCACCAAGGACCTCTGTGAGAAGTACGGCGAACTGCGGGTGCTGGACACCCCCATCGCCGAGAACAGCTTCACCGGCATGGCCGTCGGTGCCGCCATGACCGGCCTGCGGCCGATCGTGGAGGGGATGAACATGGGCTTCCTGCTGCTGGCCTTCAACCAGATCTCCAACAACATGGGGATGCTGCGTTACACCAGCGGCGGCAACTACACCATCCCGGCCGTGGTGCGCGGTCCCGGCGGCGTCGGTCGTCAGCTCGGTGCCGAGCACAGCCAGCGTCTCGAGGCCTACTTCCACGCCGTTCCAGGCATCAAGATCGTGGCGGTGAGCACCCCCACCAACGCCAAGGGCCTGATGAAGGCCGCCATCCGCGACAACAATCCCGTGCTCTTTTTCGAGCACGTCCTGCTTTACAACCTCAGCGAAGACATTCCCGAAGGCGACTACATCTGTGCCCTCGACCAGGCCGAGGTGGTGCGCGAGGGCAAGGACGTCACGATCCTGACCTACTCCCGCATGCGCCACCACTGCCTCAAGGCGGTGGAGCAGCTGGAGGCCGAGGGGGTTGATGTGGAGTTGATCGACCTGATCAGCCTCAAGCCCTTCGACATGGAGACCATCGCCCGCTCGATCCGCAAGACCCACAAGGTGGTGGTGGTGGAGGAGTGCATGAAAACGGGTGGCATCGGTGCTGAACTGATCGCCCTGATCACCGAGCACTGCTTCGACGACCTCGATGCCCGGCCCCTGCGGCTGTCGTCCCAGGACATCCCCACGCCCTACAACGGCAATCTGGAAAACCTCACCATCATTCAGCCGCACCAGATCGTCGCGGCGGCGCTCGACCTGAAAGCAGGCCGTCGCTGAGATGGGACGCCAACAGGGTTGGTTCGCCCTCATCCTCGCCCTCACCATCGCCTCCGGCGCCCTCCTCGCCAACTACGGTCTGCAGCTGGGTCTCGACCTGCGCGGCGGCAGCCAGCTCACCCTCCAGGTGATGCCCGCCGGTGCCATCACCCGGGTGGACACCGAGCAGCTGGAGGCCGTCAAGGACGTGCTGGAACGGCGCATCAACGGACTCGGGGTGGCCGAATCCACCCTCCAGGCGGTGGGCAGCGACCAGCTGGTGCTGCAGCTCCCCGGCGAGCAGGATCCCAGCCAGGCGGCCCGGGTCCTCGGCAGCACGGCCCTGCTTGAGTTCCGCGCCCAGAAGCCCGGAACCGAGGAGGAGATGCGGGGCCTGCTGGCCCTCAAGCGCCAGGCCGAGTCGGTGCTGCGGGCCAAGCGCCCCCCGACCCCCAGTGATGACCCCACGGCACCGCCCCCGCCGGACGCACCCAGCCTTTCGCCCGAGGATCTCTCCAAGGCGCTCACCTCCCTTGGCATCTCGGTGCCCGCCGGCAGCAGCGAGGTGGATCAGATCGAACTGCTGCTGCGGGAGACCAACCGCCGCATCCTCGGCCTGTACGGGCCGCCACTGATCACCGGCAAGGACCTCACCAGCGCCGGTCGCCAGCAGCAGGCCACCGGCACCGGCTGGGAGGTGACCCTCGGTTTCAACCGGGAAGGGGGTGAGAAGTTCGCCTCCCTGACCCAGTCCATCGCCGGCACCGGCCGGGTGCTCGGCATCGTGCTGGATGGCCGCTCGATCAGCGAGGCCAGCGTGGGCGAACAGTTCAAGGTGGCCGGTATCACTGGTGGCTCCGCTTCCATCACGGGCAACTTCAGCGCCGAAGAGGCCCGTGACCTGGAAGTCCAGCTGCGGGGTGGCTCCCTGCCCCTGCCGGTGAAGATCGTCGAGGTGCGCACGGTCGG